>Ga0247837_1000318_pt1 | contig 101082 bp, 103 predicted proteins | sample LaCtaG_2_FD_187115 | JGI IMG/M metagenome (GOLD analysis project Ga0247837, IMG submission 187115) | Freshwater microbial communities from meromictic Lake La Cruz, Castile-La Mancha, Spain - LaCruzMarch2015_14.5m | ecosystem: Environmental > Aquatic > Freshwater > Lake | place: Spain... | reverse complement strand
TCCGGCACGATGCAGAACGAGCAGCGCATGTTGCAGCCCTGCATGATGGAGACGAAAGCGGAGGCGTTGCGCGCCTTGGGCATGTGGTCGCGGATCGTGTTCTGGGAATCCGTTTCCTCCGCGATGTCGCAGACGGAACTCCCGCTCAACGAAAGCGCCGGATCGTCCATGCGCGCCTCCATGCGGCTTTTCAGGATGCCGTCCACGTATTCGAAAACCTTGTGGTATTTTTGCGTGCCGACGACGAGATCGAGGTGCGGGATGCGCTCGAAAAGCTCCTGCCCGCGGGATTGCGCCATGCAGCCCATGAAGCCATAGACCACGTGCGCGCGCTTCTGCCGCTGCGCACCCATGATGCCCATTTTCCCGAGCGCCTTCTGCTCCGCTTGGTCGCGCACCGAGCAGGTGTTGATCAGGATCGCGTCGGCGTCCTTTTCCGTCGGCGTCAGGGTGTAGCCGCCCTCGGTGAACATCCGCGCCACCTGCTCGGTGTCGCGCTCGTTCATCTGGCAGCCGTAGGTCTTGAGATAAACTTTCGGCATCAGCGGGAAATGAATGTCACGCCAGTTTCAGGCGCTCGTCGGATGCGAGTTTCTCGGTGAGCGTGGGATAGCCGCCCGCGAACTGCATGTTGAAGCAGTGGAGATAGAGGGTGAAAATCTTGGGGTCGAACACATCGACGAGCTTGTCCACGGTCGCGTCGAGGCGCTCCTTGTCGAGGCCCTTGGGAAGGTCTCCGACCACGGAGCCTTTGCCGTCGTGGGGGATGCCCATGCCGTCGCAGAACATGCCGAGCATGGATTGCTGGCCGGCCATCAGGTAAGCTTGGAGGATCTGCTCGCCGATGTCATCGCAGGCCTTGACCTGGAGGGTCTTGTGGATCCACGCGTATTGCTCGGCCAGGGATTTCTGTTGGATGAAAACCGGGCGCAGCTTGCGCCGGCCCGCGAGGGTGGAGACGGCGGTTTTGTAAACGTTGCGGTCGTTCGCCCGGAACCAATCAAGGATTTCGGTGACAACGGCGGGATCGACGGCGGAGAAAATTTCGTGGGATTTCAAAACGAGTGGGGATGGATGTGGGGCAAAGTCAAATCGCTCCGTCTCCGGAACGCAACCCTCTTCACACTTCCACTTTAGGTTTAAAACTTAAAGTTTATAGTTTAGGAAACCCCCATGCGCAACCCCGCCCCCCTCATCGCCACCCTCTGTCTGGGGCTGCTGGTCGTGTTCCTGTTACTCCGCACCGATCCCCCGGAGCCGACAACGCCCGCCATCCCCGAAAAAACCGTTCCCCCGAACCCCACCGCCCTCTCTCTCCTCGCCGAGAACCCCGACTGGACTACCCTCGAAGCCTACCAGCGCACCATTTCCCGCAGCGATTTCGAGAAACTCCTCACCGAGATTTTCACCACCGACGAAACATGGCGCGAGTTTATCGTGATCCGCGACGAGCAGGCCGAGATCATCACCAACCCCGATCCCGCCGAGTCACCCTTCGTGCTCCACTTCGCCACCCCGGAAAACACCCATCCCACCCCGCGCTTGTGGAAGGACACCGCCACCCGCCCCATCCCGCCCGAAGGCAAACCTTTGGCGAACCTCCACATCGCCATCGACCCCGGCCACATCGGCGGCGAGTGGGCGAAGATTGAGGAGCGCTGGTTCCAGATCGGTAGCGAAAAGCCGGTCACCGAAGGCGACATGACCCTTTACGTCGCCAAACTGCTCAAGCCGCTTCTCGAGGAACTCGGAGCCACCGTCACCCTCGGCCGCAGCACTGCTGAACCTGTCACCCCGCTGCGCCCGGAAAACCTTGCCTCCCTCGCCGCCGAGAGCGCCACCGACGATGCCGCCTCCCTCCGCAAATTCGCCGAGCGCCTCTTCTACCGCACCGCCGAGATCCGCGCCCGCGCCGAGCTCGTCAATGAAACCATCAAGCCCGACCTCGTCCTCTGCCTGCACTTCAACGCCGAGGCCTGGGGCGACCCCAACAACCCCACCCTCATCCCGCGCACCCATTTCCACATCCTCCTCAACGGCGCCTACACGCCCGATGAAGTCCGCCTCGCCGACCAACGCTTCGCCCTCCTGAAAAAGCTGCTCCAGCGCACCCACGAGGAAGAGGCACTCGTCGGGAAAACCATCGCCGAGACCTTCGCGGAAATCTCCGGCCTTCCCGCCTACACCTACCCGCCCGGCGGCAACAACGTCCGCCCCGTCCCCTCCAGCCCTTTCCTCTACGCCCGCAACCTCCTCGCCAACCGTCTCTACGATTGTCCCGTCGTTTTCATGGAACCCTACGTCATGAACTCCATTCACGACTACGCCCGCATCCAGGCCGGCGACTACGAAGGCCTCCGCAAAATCAACGGCAAGCAGCTCCCCTCCATCTTCCGCGAATACGCCGAGGCCCTCGCCAAAGGCCTTGCCAAGCATTACGAACGTTAGCGTGCCGCTTGCGGTCTTTCACCCTAGAATCCGCAACGGCAGGGTTCGAATGAGGATTTCCAACCACGGCTTGTCTTTGGCTGCGCGTATCCCGCAGAAACCGGCACATTTTCGGATGGCGCGAGGGCGGGATAGCGGAGAGTTTGGACGCGCGAATGATCCAACGACTCCCCTTTTCCCACGAAGGCACCGATGGCGACATCAGGCGGCTGCGGGTGTTGCTGGGCGAGGTGTTTTCCCTCGCAGGGTTGCCGTTTTCGGGAAAACTCGCGGTGCTAAATCTCGCCTGCGGGCGGGCGGATGAAACGGGCGCGCTGGCGGCGGCACTCGCTCCGGGTGTGATCGGCTTTTACCTCGGCATGGATCTGCGGGCGGATGCCATCGAGGAGGCGGGGCAACGCTGGGAACTGCCGGGCGGAGAAATCCATTTCCGCGAGGGCAACGCGGCGATGATCGGCCGGATGGAGGGGCTGCCGGAGTTCGACATGGTGTTCATCCGCCATCAGAACTACTGGCACGAGCCGCTGGTGTGGGAGGGCATCCTGGAGGAGGCGCTGGCTGCGCTCAAAGACGGCGGCCATCTCGTATGCACGTCGTACTTCGATCTCGAGCACGAGCTCATCCTCGCCAGCATGCGCGCGCGCGGGGCGAAGATCCTTGCAAATGTCCGCCACGCCGCCTCGCGCCCGCTGCCGGACGCGGACGGGAAAAGCGTGGATCGGTGGGTGGCGGTGTTCGGAAAAACTTAAAATAACCTTGCAATCGTGGACTTTTGATTCACGATTACAAGGATGTTTACCAGATCGCTCCAGGCTCATGCCGCTGATTTGCTCGGCCAATTTCCGGCTGTGGCGCTGCTCGGGCCGCGGCAGGTGGGCAAGACCACAATGGCTTTGGAAATCGCCAAGGAAACGGGGGCACTGTATCTGGATCTGGAGCTCCCGTCCGATCTGGCCAAGCTGGCCGATCCCGCCGACTATCTTTCCCGCCACGAGGACAAACTGGTCATTCTCGACGAAATCCACCGCGTTCCGGAACTGTTTCCGGTATTGCGCAGCTTGATTGACCGGGCGAAGAGAAAAGGGCGGCGCACGGGGCAGTTCCTTTTGCTCGGCTCGGCCTCTATTGATCTTTTGCGCCAAAGTAGCGAAAGCCTCGCCGGCCGTCTCGCCCGCGTCGAGCTCACGGGGCTAACCGTGACGGAAGTAGGGCGGGAGCGGCTGGAGGAACTATGGCTCCGCGGCGGTTTTCCCGATAGCCTCACGGCACCGGACGACGTCCTTAGCGCCCGCTGGCGCGAGGCTTTCATCCGAAGCTATCTTGAGAGGGATATCCCACAGCTCGGCCCGCGTATCGCGTCGGAAACCTTGCGGCGATTTTGGACGATGCTTGCGCACGAACATGGTGGACTGCTGAACGCGGCTCAGATTGCCCGGAGTCTTGCCGTTTCAGGGAAAACGCTGGCCTCCTACACCGATCTTTTCGTGGATCTTTTCCTGCTTCGGCGGCTTGAGCCATGGCATGCAAACACGACGAAGCGTTTGGTAAAATCGCCGCGCCTGTATCTGCGCGACAGCGGCCTTCTCCATCATCTGTTAGGAATCGGAACAATGGAAGCTCTTCTCGGTTACTCACGGATGGGCGCGAGCTGGGAGGGCTTTGTCATGGAGAATATCATCGCCTCACTGCCGGAAAGTTCGCGCGTTTCGTTTTACCGCAGCGCGGCGGGCGCGGAAATCGATCTCGTTCTCGAACTGCCTGGGCATCGCAAACCATGGGCAGTCGAAATTAAGCGCGGCCGCAACCCGAAGCTCGAACGCGGCTTCCACCACGCCCGCGAGGATGTGAAGCCGGAGCGTTGTATCGTGGTTTGCGGCACGGACGAAGCATTCCCGATGGGCGATGGGATTGAGGCGATGGGTTTGCCCGAGACACTGGAGCTGATCACACGTGGGCGATGACCTGCGCGTCCGGGAACCGCGCCTTGGGTGCCACGGCGTATTTGTCTTCCGGCGAGCGGTAGCCGAGGGCGCAGGCGACGGCGGTGGCGTAGCCGGTGCCAGGGAGGCCGAGGATGGTGTCGTAGTCGGCGGGGGAAATGCCTTCGAGCGGGCAGGAATCGATGCCGAGGACGGCGGCGGAGGTCATGAGCTGGCCGAGCGCGATGTAAACCTGGCGGGTGTTCCATGCCTGCTTTTCGGCAGGGGTCATGGCGGAGGAGAAGGAGGAGATCATCCCGGAAAGCCCCGCCAGCGCCTCGATCGGGGTGCCTTGAATTTCGGAAAGGCGGGCGATCCATGAGTCGATATCGGCCTGGGTGAGATCGGTGCGGGCGGTGAGGACGACGAGGTGGGAGGCGTCAATAAGCTGAGGTTGGTTCCAGGAGGCCGCCTTGAGTTTTTCACGGATCTCGGGGTTTTCCACGACGAGGAATTTCCACGGCTGGAGGCCGAAGGAGGACGGCGTGAGGACGAGGGATTTTTCGAAGGCGTCCCAGGTTTCGGCGGGGATTTTCCGCGCGGGATCGAAAGCCTTGGTGGCGTAGCGGAAGCGGAGGGCGGCGAGGAGATCGTTCGGCTGGATAGTCATGGCGCCGGACTATTCCGCATCAAGCTTGAAAGGCAAGGAGGCGGTGGGAAAATCTTTCAGCGTGAGGCTGAATATCACGCTAAACTCGTCCTCGAAACGGTTGTCGCGGTGGCTGACGCCCATCCCCCCGACCCAGTTCCCGTAGTCGCGGTGCAAGGTGTATTGCTGGATTTCAAGCGTGCTGTCGTCCATCTCGAAGGTATGCTGAGTGCCGATGCCCCAGTTTTCCGAGAGGCGGAGGTAGGTGCCGAGGGCGATGCGGTTGGAGTCGAGTAGGACGGGGTGATTGTTGAGCTGGCGGTAGGCGAGGGAGACCTCCATGTCCTGCCAGGGCATGAAGCGGAGGCGGGAATTGATTTCCGAGAAACCCGAACCGCTGTCGAAGAGCGGCAACTGTGTCTCCAGATCGAGGCCGAGCCATGGCAGCGGCTGCCAGCGGATGTCGTTGTAAAAGTTGGACCATTCGCGGTTGCCTTCGGGGTCATCGATGTATTTGTCGATGTAGGTGTCCATGAATAGCCATTCGAGCGATTGTCCGTCGCGGCGGGTGATGAGGTGGTTCCGCGCACCGAAGCGCAGGATGTTCCAGCTCTCCACTTCATCGATGGCGGTGAAACTCGTGGTTTGCATCGGCCGCAGGCGGGTGGTGAAGGTGAGGCGATCGATCTTCGGGTAATCGCGGTCGAGTTCGTCCACAGCGACAAAGGATAGCGCGGTGTAGGGCTGTATGACGTGGAGCAGGCCGCGGATGCCCGGCAGGGAGTCGTTGGCGGTGCCGTAATCGTTGGAGAATTTCACCGCCGCCTCAGCGCCGCCGTGGAACATGAAGCGGGCATCCGAATCTGCCGGGCTTTGGACGGAGGAATAGTGGGCGTATGCCGCGCCGACGTAGGGATTGAAGCTGAACCAATCACCGTTTGAGAAAGGCAGGGAAAAGGAATGGTTGCTGTGGAAACGATTAAATCCCGTGTCCAGAAGCTGCGAGCGAAGCGCCGGGATGCGGGGATCGCCGGGCGGCAGCGCACGGATCTTCTGCACGAGCGAACGCTCATAACCATTGAGCTGGACTAGCAAGCCAGGCACTTGCGGATCTCCGGCCGGTAGCGCAAGCAGGGGATTGATGATGTTTCTGCGGATCACATCGCCCGCTTCGACACCACGGACTGAAAAGGAAGTCTGCCCCTCATGCTGCAGCGGCAAGCCAAAAAGCGGACGCCTCACTTGGTCGAAGGCGATTTCGGGACTCTGCGTATCGGCCCGGTAAAAATCGTTCACACGGAAACGCCCGAAAATCGAAAGCAGCGATTCGTCGTCGCGGCGGTAGAGCCCGATTGTATTGTCGGGTGCGGGGTTCGTGCGATAGATGTCCGGTGCGAAGTCCTCGAGGTAGTACTGGTCGGAAAGGTAGGTGAGATTGGTGTCCAGCCGCCAGTCCGCGTCGTCCGCAAACTCAAGCTCCTTGCGATCCTTGAGCCCGATCTGAAAGCGGTTCTCATCGACCCCGAACCGCGGGATTCCGGTTCGGGTTTCACGCGGGTCGTTGTCGTTCAGATAGTATAGGCTCAGGCCGGAGATCTCATCACGGCTTTCCTCGCGGGTGTCCACCAGGTCGAGTCCGACCGCCACCCCACGGCTGGCGCGGAGGTCGAAGCGCCAGCGGGAAAGCAGCCACGCGTCCTCGTTTTCGCCGGTTACAGGGTTACGCTCGCCGCCGAGCATGATGCCGTAGGTATTGAGCAGGAAAGGCCCCCAATTGGATCGTGCGCCGGGCACGAAATGGTAGCCGAGCTCCGAATCGAGCGGCTGGCTGAGGTAGGGCAACCAGAATACGGGAGTATCACCCGCGTAGAGCTTCAGGTTCTTGAAGGTGACTTTTTCCCCAGGGTAAACCGTCGTTACGTCGGAGCGCACCCAGTAGTTGGGATCCTCCACATCATGGGTGGTGATGCCCGCATTTTCGCCGACGAAGACCGTCCTGCCACCGTCGGATTTCCCAGTGAATTTCCCCGCTTCCAGGAGGATCGGATCCATCGAGATCCGCAAGCCGGAAGCATCGAGCGTTCCGGTCTCGTAGAAATAAACGGCACGCTCGCCGCGCTGTAGCAAGTTGCCTTGGTAAACGGAGACGTTGCCATGAAATGTGACCGATTGATCCTTCAGATCGAGGTTCGCGCGGTCCGCGAAAATCTCGATGCCGTTGTCGCCCTGAACTTTCACGGGGCCGCCTAAGCGGAAGCCGTCCTCTAGGTTGCCTTCGCCGCCTTGGAAATCGATCTTCAGGTTTTCCGGAAGCGCAGGCCCCAGGGGCACGCCGCCGAAGGGGATTTCCGGCGCGGGCACCGGCTGGATCAAATCCACAGGCGGAGCCACAGCTCCCTCGGGAAGAAGCGACCCACCCTCCTCCCGTTGCGCGCGCAGCGATAACGTAAGCAACGGAGCGACCCAAAGCAGGGCGAGAAAACGGGCGTGGGACATTTCCAAAAAGTCAACGGAAGCGGACAGGCGAAGTAAAGGAACAAGACGGGTCGGGACGAGGGTTCCTAAACTAGGCCGAGACCGCAAAATCAATCAGCCAATCTTCAAGTTGTTGATTTTGGATTTTTGATGGTGGATTCGTCACGCGGTTAAATCCCGGAGCGCTTCGTCGAGCGTGGGGAATCGGAAACGGAAACCGGCTTCGGTCAGCTTCGCGGGGACGGCGCGTTGGCTGGCGAGCAGGAAGCCGCCGAAACCGCCCAGCGCGAGTTTGAGTGCCATGCCGGGAACGGGCAGGAACTCCCACCTGCCGAGCGCCTTTGCAAGCTTGCGGGTCAGCACGGCGTTTGTTTCCGGCTCGGGAGCTGTGCCGTTCAACACACCCGATATCCGGCGCTCCCGGAGGCAGAAAACCATCGCCGCCCGCAGGTCATCGATGTGGATCCACGGCATCCATTGCTTTCCACTCCCCAATCTCCCACCGATGCCGAGTTTGAAAACGGTCATCAATTTCTCGAAAGCCTGCCCGCCTTTTCCGAGCACCACGCCGGTGCGCAGAAGGATCGTTCGCACGCCCAGCTCCTGTGCGGGCAGCGCCGCTTTTTCCCAGGCGTCGCATAGCTCGGCAAGGTAACCTTCGCCCATGCCCGCCTCCTCCGTGAGAACCGCGTTGCCACCATCGCCATAGAAACCCACCGCCGATCCGTTGAGCAGCACCTCCGGCCGCTCCGCCGCAGGCAGCGCTGCGATCCTCGCCACGATGTCTTCTGTCACGCCCACCCGGCTGGTATGAAATTCCTTCTTACGCGCCTCCGTCCAGCGCTGATCGATGGGTGCGCCCGCGAGATTGATGACGGCGGCACAGCCCCGTAGATCCACGGCCTCCGGCTTCACCCACGAGGAAACACCTTCCACACTCACCTCCCCTTTCCTGCTCACACCGATCACCTCATAACCCTCCACCGCCAACATCCCGGCTAGGCCGCCGCCGATGAAACCGCTCGCCCCGTAGATCACCACCTGTTTTCCCATGCCGCATGTAAGCACCGATCCGGGCGGTCGCAAGGTCGCTCTCAGGTATGATTCTATTTGGTGATTCATCGGGTAGGGCTGATCCGGCTCGGTCGGCCCATTTCCAAAATCTTACGCACCGCTCAATCTGGCGGGAGTGAAATCCCGAAACAAAAAGCCCGCCTCACTGCGGTTTCACTACCCTTCCGGAATTACGGCTCCTCCGTTTTTGATCAGGGCCGACCGAGCCGGATCAGCCCTACCGGCAGATGAATATCGCCGTGCGATCATCATTCACCGGAAAAAATCACACCCGGCCGCACTCAGTGTCCAACCGTAAATTACGCAGAGTGACGTTTCAGTATTTTCGGATAAACATAATGGGACAGCAACCAGGCCGCTCCCAACGAACCCAGCAAGGTGACAGGCAGCGAAATCCACACCGCGCTCGCTGACGTCATGTTTTTGAACTCACTCAAATTCAGCAGGACGCTGTAGATGATCTGAAGGTGGATCACATACAGAACCAGCGAGTTTTTACCCACGAACTGAAGGAGATTCAGTTGGGAAAGTGGTCGGCAGCTCGCAAAGCCCGCTCCTAACAGCAGCACCCAGCAAAGGCGCTCCAGAAAGAATCCGGGCTGCGCATGCGGCGTGTTTCCGCTGATTTCAGGCAACAGCCACAAAGCCAGCCATGCCGCTGCCGCTCCCATCACAAAAATCCCGACACGCCCACGCCAGCGGGCGAAAACCGCCCCTAGGGCGACGAATCCGAACCATGGCAGCAGCGGAAACAAGGCGCCGTAGCTGCCGTTCGTCCATGTGAGCACCAGGCTGGAAAATGGGTTTCCCTGCGTCCATGAGGTAGCGAGCGGAGCCAGTGCCACGGAGCCGATCGCGAAAACGCAGGCCAGCAGATCGAATTGCCGGCTGTTCCGGCAGATCCTGCCCAGCACCAGCAGCAAGGCCAGCGAGACCGCCAGACAAGACAAAACATCCACCGTGCATAGCCACCGCACCAGGACACTGACGAAGCTTTCCGTTCCACCGACCCAAGCGACCAAAGGCAATCGCAGCGCATACCCAAGCGCAAAGACAAGCACCAGACGGATGACACGTGATTTGCCGATTCGTACCCATTCGCCCCGTTCCCACACCCGGCGCAGGGCATGTCCCTGAACGTATCCGGCGATGAACAGGAAAGACGGAGCCACCAACCCGTTCGCATAATTCAGCCACGGGAACCAAGCCGATTGCTGCCAGTCCGCATCTTTGAAGGCATTGAAACAATGCGTTTCGATCATCCACAACACAGCCAACCCGCGCCACGCATCCAGCCAGGTGAGGCGGGAAGAACTGACAACAACGGAGTCTGGAGGAGAGGGGTTCAAACCGGGTATCGCGATGATAGTGGTAGGTTTATCGCTGCGGTAAAGACGCGAGATAGCACTGCGTCGGCTTGCCGCAGACCTTGGACTGCTACAGCCTGCTGTAGCTTTCGGTAATGCAGCCTGCTGCGAACCGGACGGCATTGGCATCTTCCGGCGCGATCACTGCCCAGCCCTCCGCCGCTGGCAGCCCAAGTATGCTCCGGTTCCCGTCCGGGACAACGGATCCGCGGCACGCACCTTCCAACACCTGCTTCGTGATCCACACACCGGATACAATCCCACCCGCTCACTCCGGATACCGGATGTCCGGCTTCTTGTCTTTCGTGGTTAACCCAATGCAATGGCGTCATCCCTACCAGTTCTGCTCACACCCGCACCCGCTCGACGTCCGCGCCGAGGGTGATGAGCTTTTCGTCGATGTGCTCGTAGCCGCGGTCGATGTGGTAGAGGCGGGAGATTTCCGTGGTTCCTTTCGCGCGGAGAGCGGCGAGGACGAGGGCGGCGGAGGCGCGGAGGTCGGAGGCCATGACGGGGGCGGCGGAGAGTTGCTCGACGCCGCGGATGATGGCGCTGCCGTTGTCCACCTTGATGTCCGCGCCCATCCGTTTCAGCTCGGCGCAGTGCATGAAGCGCTGCGGAAAAATGGTGTCCTTGACCACGCTGATGCCGGGCGTCGTGGCTAGCAGGGCGGTCATCTGCGCCTGCATATCCGTCGGGTAACCCGGGAATGGCGCGGTCACCAGATCGACGCCGATGAGGTTTTCCCCGCGCTCGATGAAACAGGAATCGCCCTTTTCGTTGAACGTGACCTTGTGGCCGGATTTCACGATGGCAACGGTGATCGCCTTGAGATGGTCGCGGTTCACTCGGTGGAGCGTCACCCCCTCCCCGGCGAGCGCGGCGGCGGCCATAAAAGTGCCCGCCTCGATGCGATCGGGGATGACGGTGTGCTCGACGCCTTTCAGCTCCTTCACCCCCTCAATTACGATGCGCCTAGTACCTGCGCCGGTGATCTTGGCGCCCATGGCGTTGAGAAAATTCGCGAGGTCGAGCACTTCCGGCTCGGCGGCGGCGGATTCGATAACGGTGATACCCTCGGCCAGGGTGGCGGCCATCATCACGTTGTCGGTGCCGAGGACAGTGGGGCCGCTTTCGCCGCGCAGATCCATTTCCGCGCCGCGCAGTCCATCGGGCGCGGTGAGGATGATGTTGCCGCCCTCGAACTCGATCTTCGCGCCGAGCGCGGCCATGCCTTTGAGGTGGAGATCGACCGGCCTATCGCCGATCACGCAGCCGCCCGGCAGCGAGACGACGGCCCGACCTTTCCGCGCGAGCAGCGGCCCCATCACGCAGATCGAGGCGCGCATGCGGCAAACGAGTTCGTAGGGAGCTTTGTCGGAAATATCGGCGCAGGTGATGCGGACGGTGCCGGAGGATCGCTCCACATCCGCGCCGAGGGCACTGAGTATCTGGATCATGTAGTTCGTGTCCGAGACATCCGGCACGCGGCGGATGATGCAGTCCTCGCCAGTGAGGATCGCGGCGGCGAGGATGGGCAGCGAGGCGTTCTTGGAGCCGGAGATATTGATGGCTCCCTTGATGACGGAGCCGCCGTGGACGACGAGTTTATCCATTAGATCGTGTTTTTCTTACGGGTGTCTGGCGAAGGGAAAACGGGCGATGCCGGATAGATCCCGGCGGATTTCCGTTTCCGCGAAGCCGCAGGATTCCAAACCCGAGCGGACGTGGGAAGCCTGATCGTGGCCGATTTCGAGGGCCAGCAAGCCGCTGGATTTCAGGAAACCGAAAGACTCCGGCACGAAGCGCCGCAACAGATCCAGCCCGTCCGCTCCCGAAAACAGGGCGAGCGCGGGGTCGTGGCGGAGTTCGCGAGCCATCTCCGCCGCCTCGCCGTCCGGGACATAGGGCAGATTCGCGGCAATGAGATCGAAGCGGCCGCTGATGGAAGAGAAGAGATCGCTGTGGACGAGCGTGATGTTTTGTATGCCGAGTTTCTCCGCGTTCTCTTTCGTAAGGGAAAGCGCATCCTCCGATATATCCGCAAGGGTTACATACGAGTCCGGACGCTCCGCCGCAAGGGTAAGGCCGAGTACGCCGGAGCCGCAGCCCATGTCGAGGATTTCCAACGGGCCTTCGGGCAGGAGCTTGAGGATCATTTCCGCAAGCTCCTCAGTCTCGGGGCGCGGGATCAGCGCGCGGGCGTCGCAGAGGAAATCACGGCCATGGAACCCGACGCTTCCCAGCAGGTGCTGGAGCGGAATCCCCTCGCCGCGTTTTTTCAACGACTCGCGCAACGGAGCAAGGATTTCCTCCTCCAGCGGGCGGTCGAACTGCGTGTAGAGCTGCATCCGCGTGCAGCCGAGCCGGTGCGCGAGCAGGTGCTCCATGTTGCGCCGCGCTTCCCCGATACCGCGTTTACCGAGGTATTCCGCGCCGCCATTGATTGTTTCCAGAACGGACTTCATCGCCGCGCCGCTTATGAGGCACACGCGCCGGAAGAGCAAAGGCCGAAAACCACGCACGAGCCTGTTTTGGGTTGCCGTTCGCGCTGGGCTTGTTACCGGAGGGCATCACTTCACACCCTTCCATCGTCGGCCTCGGTGCGCTCTCCTCCCTGGGGCACGATGTCGAATCGCATTTCCAGGCGATCTCACGTGGGGAAACAGCGATCCGCCCGCTCGGCGAGCTGTTGGGAAACGACAGCCGCCATGCCGCTCTGACGGGCGCGTGGATCGAGCCAAGGCGATTGCTAACCCATCGCAAATGGAGCCCCGCCTCGATGGCCGCGCTGCATGTCGCGCGGCAGGCGGTTTCCGCCGCCGGATGGGATGCGGAGCAACTCGCCGACGCAGCGCTCATCGTCGGCACCAGCCGTGGCAACGCGGCGGGCTGGCTCGGCTCGTGGCCGGGGCGGCGGCCCTTCAAGCTGATGACCGCCAGCAACACGATCCACAGTGAACCCGCCACTGCCATTTCCATCGAGCTCGGCATGTTCGGGCCGAACCACCTCGTCGCCAGCGGCTGCTCGGCAGGCCTAGACGCCCTAGGCCTCGCGAAAATCCTGCTCGATGCCGGCCAAGCGGAACGCGCCCTAGTGGTCGCCGTCGATCTTCCGCTCGTGCCACTACTGTTAGATAACTACGCGGACTCCGGCCTGCTCGCCACCGCCACGCGGCTCAACCCGTTTTCCCCCGCCACCGACGGCTTCATCCCCGCCGAAGGAGCCGCCGCCATCGCGCTTTCCAAATCGGAAAAAGGCAAATCAGTGATCACGCATTTTGCCAACAACTCGGATGGCGCGGATCCCGTCGGCGTCCCGAAAGGTGGTGGTCGGACAAGCCTGCTTCTCAATAAGGCGATCGCAACCTGCGGTGAACCTGCCGCGATCTGCCCCCACGCCACCGGTACAAAAGTGCAAGCCGCTGCCGAGCGGGCTTTCCTTTCCGGCAAAGCCACGCTCCATCTGCTCAAGCCGTTCATCGGGCACACCGTCGGGGCGAGCGGCTTGCTGGAAAGCGTGATTTTGCTACGTTTCATGGAAGACGCCACGCTGCCCGCCAATCTTCCCGGAACGTTCGGAGCGTGTGGCATGGATGCACCGGAGACCACCACGCCATGCCTCGGCCCCGTTTACAAACTTGCGCATGGCTTGGGCGGCCATAACTCTCTCGCCGTTTTCCATTACTCCTATGACACGCATTGAAATCTCCCTGGATCGCCAGGAACTCGACCTCTTCCGTCGCGATGAACTCATACGCACCTACCGCATCTCCAGCGGCGAGAAGGGGATGGGCTTCGTGGACGGTAGTTTCCGCACGCCCACCGGACACTTCGCCATCGCGGGAAAAATCGGCAACGGCGAGCCGATCTATACCCGCTTCAACGCGCGGGTGCCGGTCGGGATTTGGAATCCGCAGGATGGTGGTGACGGCGACCTGATCTTATCCCGCATCCTGCGCCTCGACGGCTTGGATGATCAAAACGCGAATACCTTGGAGCGCTACATCTACATCCACGGCACGAACCGCGAAGATCTGCTCGGCACTCCATCGAGCCATGGCTGCATCCGCCTGGCGAATACGGATATGATCGAACTATTCGACGAAGTCGCGGATGGAACAAATGTGACCATCCATCCAGTCACCATACCCAAAGCAAAACTATTGTTCGTGGATTGCGATTCCACATTGTCCGCCATCGAAGGCATCGACGAACTGGCGCGCCTGTCCGATCCTGCAATTTTTGCACAAGTCGTCGCTTTGACAAATGCTGCCATGAACGGTGACTTGGCCTTGAATGAGGTATTCGGAAAAAGGATGGAGATCATCAAACCTAATCAATCCATGGCGGACGAGGTCGCCCGGCTTTACATCGATCATATCGTTACCGGTGCGCGTGAGTTCATTGTAACGGCTAAATCGAAGGGCTGGATCCCGGTGATTCTTTCTGGAGGATTCGAGCCGCTCATCAGGCCGCTGGCAGATTATCTCGGAATCAATCATGTGGAGGCGGTTCCCGTTTTCTTCAACGAATACGGCACTTACACGGGTTACGGCGCGGATTTCCCAACAACCCGCAACCATGGCAAGAACGAGATCATCAACGAGTGGAAACGGGCGACCTTGCCCGCCCGAGTCGTGATGATCGGCGACGGGATCTCCGATCTTGAGACCAAGCCTGATGTCGATGTGATGGTTGGATTCGGTGGGATCATTTCTCGGGAAAAGGTCAAAGCCGGAGCCGATGTTTGGGTGGAGGGCTTCGCGGAATTATCTGTTCTTTCCTTGTTATCGGAATATTAGAACGCCTACTTCAACTACTGATATTTTATCTTGCATGATCTATTTCGTTTTGTAGGTTCGCGACGCAATGAGCACAACAACTAAGAAAGATATCGTCCGCGGCAAACGCTACACCGCAGACGAAAAAAGCAAAATCGTCTCCTTCGTGGAGAGCCACAACGCAACCAACGGCCGCGGAGGCCAGAGCGTGGCGGCCAAAAAGTTTGGCGTCTCGCAACTCACCATTTCCACCTGGCTGAAGGGCGCAGGCACGACCGGTCGCAGTTCGAAAGCCAGCAGCAAGGGAAGCATGCAAAGCAAACTCGCCGCGCTGCTCACCCTCGGTCAGGACATTTCGAAACTCGAAAAGGAACTCGGCGCCAAGCGTGCCAAGTTCGATTCGATCAAGTCCTCCCTTTGATCCGTTAATTAAATAACATACCCAACCAACCCACCGCCTCCCCTCAAGGAGGCGGTTTTTTCGTGCCCACGGAAAAACCAAAAAATACCTTGAAATACCGAACTTTCGGTAAATAATGAAAACGTGAAGGTTGCGACAGACAAGAAATTGGAGCGGGCGAGAGACGAGTTTGTGGCGCAGTGGGGCGCCCTCGGCACCCAATGGGGCATCAACCGGACGATGGCGCAGATCCATGCGTTGTTAATGACCTCGCCGCAACCCATGTGTACGGATGAGGTCATGGAGTCGCTCGCCGCCAGCCGCGGCAACGCCCACACGAACCTGAAGGAGCTTGTGAACTGGGGGCTCGTGCGGATGATCGTGGTGAAAGGCGACCGCCGTGATTTCTACGAGGCGGAAAAGGATGTATGGCAGATTTTCACGATCATAGCCCGCGAGAGGAAGCGACGTGAGATCGATCCCGCGCTCGCTCTGCTGAACAAGTGCGCAGCGGAGACGAAGGATTTGAAGGGGGCGGAGGCGAAGGCATTCCACAATCAGATGAAGCAGCTCGAGGATTTCGTCGGATTCGCCTCTAAAATGTCCGACCGTGTCTCCTCGATGAGGCACGGACTCGCGATCCAACTCGCCGCTAAAATTCTCGGGTAAGCTCTGCACCCCATTTCCAATGAACACAACGACAGTCATCATCGGCGCGAACGGTTTTCTCGGCCGTTACCTGTGCCGCCATTTCGCTAGGAACGGTCGGGAGGTCGTCGCCATCGCCCGCAACAAGAAAGGCTGGAGCGGCGACGGCATGTTCCTCCAATGGGATGGAAAATCGCACGGACCTTGGGCCTACGCGCTGGAGGGGGCGGAGCTTGTGATCAATCTCAGCGGCAGCACGGTGAATTGCCGTTACACCCCCGAGAACCGCGAAAAGATCATGGCCAGCCGGGTGAAATCCACCGAGGCGGTCGGGCGCGCGATCTCCGAATGCCGCGTGCCGCCGAAGCTCTGGCTCAACGCGAGCACGGCGACATGGTATCGGCACGCTGAGGACAAGCCTCAGGACGAGTGGCAGGGCGAGGCCGGAAATGGCTTCTCACATAGCGTGGCGGAGGCATGGGAAAACGCGTTCTTCGGTGCGAAAGTCCCGGCGGAGACGCGCAAGTGCGCCCTGCGCATCGGCATGGTGCTCGCGAACGAGCCGGACACCGTATATGACGTTCTGACCGGACTGACGAACCGTGCACTCGGCGGCACGATGGGCGGAGGCAACCAGCGGGTGAGCTGGATCCACATGGACGATTTCCTGCGCGCCGTGGAATTCATCGCCCGCGATCCATTCATGGACGGCATCGTGAACGTCACCGCCCCCGATTTCCCGACGAACTGCGAGCTGATGCGCCATTTCCGCGAAACCGTTGGCATGCCGATCGGCGTTCCCGCCGCGAAGTGGATGCTGGAGATTGGCGCGGCGTTCATGGACACGGAAACAGAGCTTGTGCTGAAAAGCCGCTGGGCAGATCCGCTGCGGCTGCGCGAGGCGGGCTTCCGCTGGCGTCACCCCAAGGCGGCCGATGCCATCGACGACCTCGAACGGAGACGCGGCCTCACCGGTTTTTTCCGCGAGACGGAACGCCGCAGCGCGGGCGCGAGGGCATGGCTGCCCGCCTCCACAAGGTGAATCTGGGAGGTGCAAGAATTACCATTCGGAGGGCGACCGAAGATCGCCCCCACAAAAAACGCCCGGCCACCTTGCGATGGACGGGCGTTTCGTGAGATTCGATTCGCTTATTTCGAGGAGGAAACGTAGCTCGCTTGGCTTGCGCCTTTCTTGAGCTTGGTTTGCTTGATCCAGCTCATCGTGGAGCGGAGTTTCGCGCCGACCTTCTCGATCTGGTGCTCTGCGCCTTCCTTGCGGAGGGCGTTGAAAACCTTGTAGCCGCCTTCGTATTCCGCGATCCATTCCTTGGCGAACTTGCCGCTCTCGATTTCCTTGAGCTGCTTGACCATGCGCTTCTTGACGGAGGCGTCGATGATCTTTGGCCCCACGGAAACGTCGCCCCACTCGGCGGTTTCAGAGATCGAGAAACGCATGCCGGCGATGCCCGCCTCGTTCATGAGATCGACAATGAGCTTGAGCTCATGGAGGCACTCGAAGTAGGCCATCTCAGGCTGGAAACCGGCTTCGACCAGCACCTCGAAGCCCGCCTTGACGAGGGCGGTGGCGCCGCCGCAAAGCACGACCTGCTCACCGAAGAGGTCGGTGACGGTTTCCTCGCGGAAGTTCGTCTCGAACACACCGGCACGGGTGCAGCCGATGCCGCGGGCCCATGCGAGCGCAACGTCCTTGGCTTTTCCGGAAACGTCCTGGTGGATCGCGATCAGGCCGGGAACGCCTTTGCCATCGACGAACTGCGAGCGGACAGTGTGACCCGGGCCTTTCGGCGCGACGAGGATCACATCCACATCGGCGGGGACGGTGATTGTCTTGAAATGAACGGCGAAGCCGTGGGAGAAAAGGAGGGTCTTGCCCTTGGTGAGGTTTGGCGCGATGTCCTTGTTATAGACGGAGGGGATCACGGTGTCCGGCGTGGCGACGAAGATCACATCCGCGGCTTTCACGGCGTCTGCCGTGTCCATCACCTCGAAGCCGAGTTTCTTGGCGACCTCGCGGGATTTGGATTTCTTGTAAAGGCCGATGACGACCTTGAGGCCGCTGTCCTTGAGGTTCAGCGCGTGGGCGTGGCCTTGTGAGCCGAAGCCGATCACGGCGAGTGTCTTTTTCTTGAGCGTTGCGAGGTTCGCGTCCTTGTTGGTGTAGATCTTAGCGGCCATACCTTGTCGATTTCTTATTTCGTTTGAGCCGGTAAACCGCCTCCATGGCAGCGACCGGGCGGACAAGCTGCCTATCCACCTGCACGGGGTCAAGCCTCCTCTTGCCAAACCTTGGCGGGATCGTGAGAGTCCTTTTCCCCATGAAATCCGACCTGCTTGAACTCATCCGCGTAGAGTTGCGATCACGTTTGGAGCGCCTCGCGAAGGCGGCGATGGACGCGCACGCGGCAGCTACGGATCCCGGCTCGAAGGCGGAGAGCAAATATGACACGCGCAGCCTGGAAGAATCCTATCTCGCCACCGGACAGGCCCGGCAGGTGCGGGAACTCGCGGACACACTGCGGATTTTCGAAACCCTGCGGACCATCGATTTCTCAAATAGAGATGAGATTGGATCGGGCGCGCTGGTCGAAGTGGAAAGGGGCGCGGAAAGGCTGTTTTTCCTACTCGTCCCCGCTGCGGGTGGGCTCGAAGTTTTTCATGAGGGAAAGGAGATCACCCTGCTCAGCCCCGAGAGTCCTCTCTACCAGGCTCTGGTTGGGAAAAAGGCGGGAGATACGCTTGATGCGCCGCCTTTCCGAGTGCGCGGGGTTTCCTAGGTGAAGCGGTTTGATTGACGATTGATGATTGATGATTGTTGATTTTGGATTGTTGGTTTGACGGAACGACTCTTAATCCGATCACCCATTCAACATTCAACATTCAACATTCAACAATCAACAATCAACAATCAACAATCAACAATCATCAATCATCAATCATCAATCATCAATCATCAATCATCAATCAAATGGCTATAGGCCATTTTGCAGACTGCCCTAAAAACCCGCTTCCTCCAACGCAAGCGCGGCGGCTCCCACCGTTCCCGCCTCGTGTCCGAAGGCGGCGGGAAGGATGGCCAGACCGTCGCGGAAGGGACCGGAAAGCTGGCGAAACAGATGTTCGCGGAAAGGAGTGAAAAGCAAATCCCCCGCGCGGGCAACACCGCCGCCGATCACGAGCGCCTCGGGGTTGAGTAGCCAGCAGGCGTTCATCATGGCGGTGGCGAGCATACGCCCAATCTCTTCCCAGCGGGCGCGGGCGATGGCATCGCCGCTTCTCGCCGCCTCGGCAAGGGCGTGGGGCGAACAGTCCTCGATATCCCGCGCGATGCCCGCCGCTGCGTAAGCGGCCTGCGCATCGCGGGCGATCTCACGGTTGCCTATATAATCTTCCAGCGCGCCAAGGTTTCCATAATGACCGGGGCGGCCTTGGTAATCAATGGATGTCTGGCCGATCTCGCCTGCCCCGAACTTCGCGCCGCGCACCATCTGCCCGTTGGCAATGATGCCGCCACCGACTCCCGTTCCTAGCGCGGCGCAAACCAGATGCCTGAATCCTTTTCCGGCTCCCAGTTTCCACTCCGCGAAGGCCATGCAGTTTGCATCGTTATCAACGGAAACCGGGAGGCCGAGGGCTTGCGAGAGATTTTCGCGCAGCGGGACGTTCGCCCAGCCGCGGACGTTGGTTAGATCGAAGACGACCCCCCTTTCGAAATCCACGATACCCGGCACGCCGATCCCGACCGCGCGGATACCCTCGTGCCGCACGCGCAGGTCGCCAACGGTGCGGATAATCGCCGCACTAATCTCGTCGGCTCCGCTGAAATCCTGAGTCTCAATGGGCGGTGCGAGGTCGATGATTTCACCTCCACGCACGACACCCGTTTTCACGCTGGTGCCTCCGAAGTCGATGCCGATGGCCAAAGGATATTCACTCATTTCCACGCACTGCCTAGGCGGCGGCGGGGGGAAAAGCGACAAGAAAACCAATCATTTCCAAGTGATTACGATCGGAGTGAGGCGACGGCAAATGATAAGAAATACAACCGCAGATTCACGCAGATTCACGCAGATGGAAGAGGTGAATAGCAGGGAAGCAAATCTTCTCATTCACGTCCATCTGCGTCCATCTGCGGTTCAATTTTCCATCTGTTAGCGCCTGCGCTTACGAAAACCAACGCCGCGACAAGGCGCACGCCTTCCAACGTGAGGTCGGGGTCGATGGTGCTGATTTCGTCGATTCCTTTCGTTCCGAATTCCGCGCCACCGCCGGTAGCCACAACCTTCGGCTGGCCTCCACACGCGGAAATGATTTTCCGCAAAATTTCCCGAACCATGCCCCGGTGGCCGATGACCGCGCCGGAGAGGATCGCTTCGGCGGTAGTCGTGCCGATGGGCGAGGCTGGCTCGGAAAGATCCACCAATGGAAGCTGCGCAGTGCGATCGGCGAGGTATCCGGTCATCGCTGCCATGCCGGGAGCGATCGCGCCGCCGATGAAATTTCCCTCCGGTGAAAGCACGCTGAAGGTCACCGCCGTGCCGAAGTCGATGGCGATGCCAGGGCTGCCGTATTTGCTTTTCAACGCCACGACGTTCGCGAGGCGGTCAGCTCCCATTGTTTCCGGCTGCGGCACGCCGAAACTCAAGCCGAGCGGGCTGCGCGAGGTGATCTGATGAAAGGGTTGGCCGCTGAAAAATTCCGCAAGCCATGCTGCCTTTTCCGGCACCACGGAAGCGCAGGCGACCGCGTCGAAGCGGATTTCACCCAGCGCGGCGGCAAGCGTTTCGGCGCAGAGATCAGCGGTCGGGATCACCGACCGCCATGCCAGCAGGCCGCCCGCGTCGCCGAGGGCGAGCTTGGTGCGGGAGTTCGAGTTGTCGATCAGAAGCCAGGCCATGTTTTCCCCCAGTCCGCGGATCTCAGCACCGCTTTGCCGTCCTTGTCGAAGGTGGGCGCGCCTTCGTCTGTTTTCACCCGCAATGTGCCGCCGTTCATGCGAAGATCGATTTTCCCCACAAGCGACTCGTCTTCCAGCCAGAACTTGAACCAGATGTCGGTGAAGCCTTTTTCCGGCCCGCCGCCGAAAGTCGTATCGGCGGGTTCGTGTTCTTTGCCATCCGCCGTGACCAGGCGGACGGGTAGGAGCATGTCGTGATCCTTGTCGCCGTTTTTCCGGAGATGGATTTCCAGCCACTTAAAAGAACGGTCGGACTCCAACCGCGCAGCTTCGATCCGGTAGCGGGCACGGGGATCGGGATCGCGGGCGTATTTCCCCGTCCACAGCTTCACCGCGAAAAACGTCACGGCGACCAGAAGCGCGGCGATCAACAGGCGCAGGAGCGGACGTTTCATCGAGGCCATTGCTATCCGATCCCGCTTCATGGGCAAACGAAAACGGGCGGACTGTTGCCAGCCCGCCCTTGGATTCATTCAAATACCGATATCAATCAGTAATTGTAGCCTTCTTCGCCGTGATCATTGATATCGAGACCGGCGGTCTCTTCATCAGCGGTTGGGCGCAGGCCCATGACCGCTTTCAAAACCAGTGCGATTACCGCTGTCGCAACTACGGAGATCACCAGCGTGATGCCGATGGCGATCAACTGTTGGCCAAGAAGACCACCGTCTGCCACCAGTTTGTCCAGACCGTTTGCGGCGGCGTAGGTATTGACAGAGGTGAGGTTGCCATTGACATCGCTGGTAGCGAGCACGCCTGTGAGCACTGCGCCCAAGGTGCCGCCGACGGCGTGGATGCCAAAGGTGTCAAGCGCGTCATCGTAGCCGATGGCTTTCTTGACGAACATCACGAACACATAAGGGACGATGGCAGCTAGGACCCCGATGATCATCGCGCCGGTGGCGTCAACGAATCCGCAAGCAGGTGTGATTACCACCAAGCCTGCCACGATACCCGAGCAGATGCCGAGGATGGAAGCGTGACCCTTGAGGATCTTCTCAATGATCGCCCAGACGAATCCGGCGGTTCCGGCGGCGAGCGTGGTGGTCATGAACGCGTTGGCGGCGACACCGTCAGCGGCTAGCGCCGATCCGGCATTGAAACCATACCAGCCCACCCAGAGCATCCCGGTGCCGACCATGCAGAGTACCATGCTGTGTGGGGACATCTTTTCTTTGCCGAAGCCGAGGCGCTTGCCAAGGATGATGCAGAGCACGAGGGCGCTCCAGCCGGAGGTCATATGAACCACCGTTCCACCGGCGAAGTCGATGGACTGGATGGCGGCGTCGCCGTTCCAGACACCGTTCATCAGGCCGGTCACACCCCAGATCATGTGAGCCATCGGGATGTAAACCACGAACATCCAGATGAAGATGAACGCCATGATGGCGGAGAACTTCATACGCTCGGCAGTGGCACCGATAATGAGCGCGGGGGTGATGATCGCGAACATGAGCTGATACATCGCGAATACGTTCTGGGAGACCCAGTAGCAGTAGTCGGTGTTAGGTGCGCTGGTAACGCCCTTGAGGAAAAAGAACTCGGTTCCGCCGATGAATGGCGAGTTGAAGCTTTTTCCGAAAATCAAACTGTAGCCGACCGCCCACCAGATCACGGTGACCATTCCGGCGCATCCAAGGCACTGAGCCAGTACGCTGAGGACGTTCTTTTTCCTAACTAGTCCGCCATAGAACAGGGCGAGGCCTGGAAGGGTCATGAAAAGAACCAATGCGGCGCAAGTCATGAGCCAGCTGTTGTGACCTGGGCCCGGGGTGCCGTCGATATTCGAATCCCAAGCATCTTCGCCTGCTGCGCCAACGCCGATATTACCGAAGTAACTCTCTAGGTCGGCGAGCCGTTGCTCGGTTGTGGCCGCGGGTAGCGCCGCTTCCTCGGCTGGTACGGGTTCCGCCACTTCTTCGGTTGGCGCCGGAGCCGCCTCTTCCTGACCGTAACTGGTCATTGGCATGAGGGGCACTGCGAAGCAAGCCGCCGCCGCAAGGGCTAGGGCTCGCCATGTCATTGGATGTCTTCTGGTCATTTTGGTCGGGGTTGTCGGATGTTTTGCTGAGATTCCCTCACCGAAGGGCCGGCGCTGGTGCAATGATGGACTTTCAAGCAAGCCCCGTGCCAACACGCGCGTTTCTTGATCAACTGCGGTCAATTTTGGTTTGGCTTCCGGCTACTCCGCCCGAAAAAACCGCCAAAAAGGCTTGCCAGCCGGGTTACCCGAAAATAAGGGTCGATCGTGTGACGCATTCTCACGCCAAAATTTATGTGGACAAATCCTACGGATTGGTTAACAACCTCTTCGATGGTTGTCGTCCAGCAAACTTTGGTATGCTGGATGCTAACCAACAAAACATCTCTCGCTGAGCTCACACGGCTCAGTTAGGGACGCTACCAGCAACCGAAAACAACAACACAATGAAAAACTATTGCAAAACAATTGGCGCCCTGACCGCTGCCTCCGCCCTCGTGGCTGGCAACGCCTCGGCTGAAGTCGAATACGAAATCCACACTGGCTACACCAATCAGTATCTTTTCCGCGGTCTTGACCTCGGAGATAACCTAGTTGAAGTCGGTGCAGATGTTGCCACCGAATGGAACGGCCTTGGCCTGAGCGCTGGCGCTTGGTATGGCTCTTTCGCAAAAGGCAATAAAGATTTCGATGAACTCGACCTCTATGGCGAAGTTTCCAAGGATCTTGGATTCGCGTCACTGGCAGTGGGTTACATCTCCTATCAAAACCTCCGTGCGCTCGGTGACGACGCACAAGAAGTTTACTTCTCCGCCTCGAAGGAATTCTTCGGTGTTGATTTCTCCCTCACCTACTTCTGGGACATCGAGACCGACAACGATGGCTACACCGAACTCGGAGCCAGCAAAGGCTTCGAACTCAGCCCATGCCTCACTTTGAACACCGGCGCAACTCTTGCCTACCTCTGCGAGGAAAGCGAGTTCGCCCACCTCACCGCCAAGGTCTCCCTTGACTGGGCGTTCACCGAAACCGCGACTATCTCGCCTTTCGTTGCCGCTTCGTGGGGTCTGACCAGCGAGGCTGGCAATACCCATAGCGCTGCCGATGAAGAATTCGTAGGTGGCACCATGCTTTCCGTCAGCTTCTAATCTGAAGTTTACGAGTTAAACAATCCAAAGGGCGGTTGCTTCGGCAGCCGCCCTTTTTTCGTTTCGTGCTTGAATGATTGGCGGGTCGCCGAAAACTCCGGGCATGTTCCTAGGCCTCGATTCATCCACCCAATCCCTCAGCGCTGTCGTCATCGATCCGGCGGAGGGCAAAATCACCGCCAGCTCTTCGGTGAATTTCGGCAAGGATTTGCCGGATTACGGCGCTCCCAGCGGTTTCATACCGGGCGGAAAAAACGGCGAAGTTCACGCGGATCCGCGGATGTGGCTCGACGCGCTGGATCTGCTTTTTACGAGACTTTCCGGAGAGGTGGATCTGTCCCGCATTCAGGTCATCGCCGGTTCCGGCCAGCAGCATGGCTCGGTGTATGTGGGTGAGGGATTTGATGAAATGCTGGGGAATCTGGATCCATCGCGCGGCCTTGCGGAGCAGCTTGGAATCCATCTTTCCAGAAAAACCTCACCGATCTGGATGGACACCTCCACGGGTGAAGAGTGCGCGGAAATCACCGCCGCCACGGGAGGAGCCGCCGAAGTTTGCGCGCGCTCTGGCTCCATCGCCATCGAGCGCTTCACCGGCCCGCAAATCCGCAAGTTTTCCAAAACCGATCCCGCCGCATACGCCGCCACGAAAAGGATCCATCTCGTCAGCTCCTTCATCGCCTCCGTGCTGGCAGGAAAGCCGCTGCCCATCGATTTCGGAGACGGCGCGGGCATGAACCTGCTGAACCTTTCCGAGCTCGGCTGGGATTCCGGGCTGCTTGCTGCGACCGCTCCGACGCTCGGGGAAAAGCTTTTGCCGCCCGAGTCCTGCCTTACGCCGCAAGGGACGGTGTCCGCCTACTTTTTCACGAAATACGGCATTTCTCGTAATTGCCGCGTCTGCCCGTTCACCGGGGATAACCCCGCCTCCCTCGTCGGCATGGGGGCGACCTCACCGGGCCAGGCGGTGATCTCGCTGGGCACCAGCGACACGTTTTTCGCGGCGATGACCGAACCCAAGACCGATCCGCAGGGCTTCGGCCACGTCTTCGGGAATCCGGCGGGCGGCTTCATGTCGCTGATCTGTTTCCGCAACGGTTCCCTCGCCCGCGAGGCGCTGCGAGACGAACTCGGCGCGGACTGGTCGGCTTTCGAGAAAGAGGCGCTCGCCGCCACGGTGGATTCCGCCGGAAAAAACCTGACCTTGCCCTTCTACGGCGCGGAGATCACGCCGCGCCATGATTTCATCAAGCCGGTCACATCATTCTCCGACGAGCCGACACCCGCGCGGCGCATCCGCTCTCTGTTAGAAGGCCAGTTCCTGAACATGAAGCTCCATTCGGAATGGATGGGGGTGGCCACCGAGCGCATCCGTCTCACGGGTGGCGCCTCGAAAAACGACGGTATCGCCCAGCTCGTCGCGGATGTGTTCCAGGCTCCCGTCGAGAGGCTAGACGTCGCGAATTCAGCGGCCTTGGGCGCCGCGCTGATTGCCGCGGCGGCGGGCGGGCACGACCTCGTCGGGCTTGAAGGCGTTTTCTGCAAACCGGCGGCGGATTCCCTGCTGCTACCCGATACGACTTTGGCCGGTAAATACTCGACCGCGCTCACGGATTTCAGGAAGCTCCTGGAGCAAACCATCAACGGATAACAGATATGCAATTCAAGGACAAGATCATCGCCGTCACCGGCGCAGGTAGGGGCATCGGCCAGGAAATCGCCCGTGCCTTTGCGGCCGAGGGGGCAAAGGTCGTGCTGATCAGCCGCAGTGAATCGAGCTGCGGTTCCGCGGCCGAGGAGATCAACAAGGCCTTTCCGGGATCATGCACCGCCTATGCGGTGGATGTGGCCTCCCACGACGCCGTGCAGGAGCTGGCGAAACGCATCGGCGAGGAGATCGGCGCGGTGAACGTGCTGGTGAACAACGCCGGCGTGACCCGCGACGGCCTGCTGATGCGGATGAAAGAGGAGGATTGGGACACCGTGCTCGACACGAATCTCAAGGGCGCGTTCAACACCGTCAAAGCCTTCATGCGGCCGCTGATGAAAGGCGAAAATTCCCGCATCATCAACATCGCCTCGGTCATCGGCCTCATCGGAAACGCCGGCCAAGCGAACTACTCCGCGAGCAAGGCGGGGCTCATCGGTTTCACGAAAGCCGTCGCCCGCGAGCTCGCTGGCCGCGCCGTCACCTGCAACGCGATCGCGCCGGGCTTCATCACCACCGACATGACCGATGAGCTTCCGGAAAGCGTGAAGCAGGCGGTCGTCGGAAAAATCCCGCTCGGCACCTTCGGCAACACGGCGGACATCGCGAAAACCGTCCTTTTCCTCGCCAGCCCCGCCGCCCGCTACATCACTGGCCAGGTCATCGCCGTCGATGGCGGCATGACGATGTAGCGCTTCGCGCCGTTAGAAGTGATTTGTTAGAAGTTATCCGTTTCCCCAAGCCGAGTCTTCCCTAATAACCAATAATCAATAACAAATAACAAATAACAAATAACAAAATGCAACTCCTCCTTCTCCGTCACGGCAAAGCCGAGGACTGCTCCCCGGGCGGTGATTTCGCGCGCGAGCTGGAGGAGAAAGGCCATGAGCAGGCGCGGCACGCGGCACGCATCCTTGCCGCGGCGGATCTGCTCCCGGATCTCGTGCTGAGCAGCCCGGTCATCCGCGCGAAGCAAACCGCCATCACCTTCACGGGAGCCGCCGGGATGCCCGGCCCGATCTTTCTGGACTGGCTGGCCTGCGGCATGTCGCCGGAAACCGCGCTCGCGGAACTCGGCCATTTCCCCGATTTCGAGCGCATCATGATCGTCGGTCACGAGCCCGATTTTTCGCGACTCATCAGCCACTGCCTTGGCGGCTCCGCCCAAACAGAAATCCGCAAGGGTTCCGTCACTTGCCTCGAACTCCGCCCGCCCGCACCCCGCGCCACCCTCCGTTTCCTCATCCCCCACAAGCTCGCAAAACACCTCGATTGATCACTTCATTTGAGTTTAGAATTTAAAATTTAGAGTTTAAGGTTTTCAGCATGTCCTCCACCTACGGCGAAATTTTCCGCATCCACACCTATGGCGAATCCCACGGCGGCGGGGTCGGTGTGATCATCGACGGCTGTCCCCCATCCATTCCGGTTTCGCAGGCTGAAATCCAGCGCGAGCTCGACCGCCGCCGCCCCGGGCAATCGGAGATCGTCACTCCGCGCAAGGAAGCGGACACCGCCGAGATCCTCTCAGGAGTCCATGAGGGGAAAACGCTCGGCACGCCCATTTCCATCCTCGTCCGCAACACCGATCAGCGCCCTTCCGCCTACGAGGAAATGGCCGTGAAATACCGCCCTTCCCACGCCGATTTTACCTACGACGCGAAATACGGCATCCGCGCGCCTTCGGGTGGTGGCCGCGCGTCCGCCCGCGAGACGATAGGCCGCGTTGCCGCCGCCGCCGTGGCGAAACAGGTGCTCGCCAAGCTTTGCCCTGGCATCGAGATCATCGCCTGGGTCAGCACCATCCAGCACATCCACGCCCACGTCGATCCAGCTACCGTCACCGCGCAGGACGTGGAATCGAACATCGTCCGCACCGGCGATGCGAAGGTGGTCGATTCGATGATCGAGCACATCAAGAAGATCCGCTCAGATGGAAACTCCGTGGGCGGTATCATCGAGTGTGTGGTGCGGGGTTGCCCCGCCGGACTGGGCGAGCCGATTTTCGACAAGCTTGAAGCGGATCTGGCCAAAGCCATGCTGTCCATCCCCGCGACCAAGGGCTTCGAGATCGGCTCCGGCTTCCAGGGCACCTTGCTGACCGGGAAAGAACACAACGATCCCTTCGAAATGCGGGAGGGAAAAATCCGCACGCGGACGAACCGCTCCGGCGGCGTGCAGGGCGGCATCTCCAACGGTGAGGACATCGTTTTCCGCGTCGCCTTCAAGCCCACCGCCACGATCATCTCGACGCAGGACACCGTCACGGAAACGGGAGAGAACACCACCCTTCAGGGAAAAGGCCGCCATGATGCCTGCGTTTTGCCGCGCGCCGTGCCCATCGTCGAGGCCATGGCCACCTTAGTCCTCACCGATCATTTCCTCCGCCAGCGCGCGCTCCGCAGCTAACCGACTTTCCGCGTTTCAGTTTTCAGCCTTTCAGCATTTACCCAATTGGACGCCCTTCCGGAAATTTCGCTCGGCACGGCCGCCCTGATTATTTTCGGCTGCTGTGCGGGATACATGCTCCTCCGCGGCATCGCGCGCACCATCGTCAACGCGGCGTCCCTCACTTTCAGCGCCTGGGTGGGCTTCCGCATCTGGCAACAGACCCCCTCCCTAGCTGTCGCTTGGTTTGGAAAAACCCCCGAATTCATTCTTATCGGCCTGCCTGTCGCGGCGTTCCTAGTTACCCTGTTTCTCCTGCGCAAAGTGATCGGGTGCTTTCTCTCGCCCGTGCCACCCTTGAGCGGTGATGTCGCACCGCGCACTGGCGGTCAGCTTTTTTTCCGGCTTCTCATCACCCTGATACCCGCCGCCCTGCTGTTCCTGACCGCTGCCACATTCATCCATCATGCGGGTTCCGTAGCGGAGATCCGCGACTCCACAAACCCGGGCTGGGCGGGAAAAATGAAAAAATCCCTTACCGCCGCCATCCCCGCCGGGATGATGGATTGGCTTGATCCCATGGCGAGCGAGCCCCGCGTACGGCTGGCCAAAATGATCGCCGCAGGCTCTGCAAAGCCTCTCGAACCCGTGATCGATCCCAAAACCGGCCTGCCCTATCCCCGAGCGATCATCGTCGATGATCCGGAACTCGCGGATCTGGTCCGCGAAGGCCGTTTCAGCACCATCCTCCGCCATCCCCTGCTTTCGGAGGCGCTGAAGGATCCAAAAATTCGGAATTCGCTCGGGCTATGAAAATGTTCTTACCGCGAGTCCTAGAACGCGATCCTCGCCGCCGCTAGAGCCGCGTGGATCTTGAAATCCACCGCGAGACCTTCCGTCATTTTTCCGGCCAGGAAATCCCTCAGCCCTGCGAGCGGCACATGGTGCACGGTGATGTCTTCCCCCGATATGCCGCCGCCTTCCGCCTCGCGGCTCAGCCCCGTGGCGAGGAAAAGGTGCGTGAACTCGGGTGTCATCCCTGCCGAGGTAGGGGAACTCAGGATCGGGCGTATTTCCGCGGCGCAGTAACCCGTTTCCTCCATCAGCTCCCTCGCCGCGGTATCGGCCAGAGCTTCCCCCCGGTGCTCCTCCTCATCGCCCACAAGGCCCGCCGGGATCTCGATAACGCGCTTTCCAACCGGGATACGAAACTGCTCAACAAGCACGATCTCACCGCTGTCCGTGATGGCGAGGATCCCAACGCAGGAGTCGGAATTCGGGCGGCGGGCAAAATCCCAGTTGCCGATGCGGTAAAGGCCAAGCCATTTCGATTCATAGAGCGTGATCTCCTCGGGCATGGGCAACGGTTAGCGCATCGCTGCGGCGCTGGAGAGCTGATTTTTACGCAAAACGATGGCTCAGCGCGGAAAGAAAGGTTGGCGGAAACGGGTAAACGGGGATACCAACCCGTCCCCGCAGCAAACGCCCACATGGATCGCCACGACTTCGATATCCCCGTCACGTTCCGGCACCGGGTGATATTCACCCGCGGCGCCTTCTCGGGAGGCAACAAAGCCCTGGCGGATGTCCTCGCCGATGGCGGCGGCAGACGGGCGCTGGTGTTCCTCGAAAGCGCCGTGGCGGATTCATGGAAAAGCCTCACCGACGAGATCCACGCCTACTTCGGGAAACTCGACATCGACTTCCGCGGCGTCCGTATCTTCGCCGGCGGCGAGTCGTGCAAGGCGGATGAGGATCTCGTCCGAGAGGTCTGGCGTGAGATCGATCTCGGTCACATCGACAGGCATTCCTACGTGCTCGCCATCGGCGGCGGAGCGTTTCTCGATGCCGTCGGATTCGCAGCATCCACCGCCCATCGCGGTGTGCGGCTCGTGCGTTTCCCCACCACCACGCTTTCCCAGGACGACAGCGGCGTCGGCGTGAAAAGCGCGATCAACGCCTTCGGGAAGAAGAACTGGATCGGCTCCTTTTCCGTGCCCTTCGCGGTCATCAACGATTTCCGTTTCCTCGAAACCCAGGACGGCGAAACCAGCCGCGCCGGGCTGATCGAGGCGGTGAAAGTCGCGCTCGTGAAGGACGGCGGTTTCTTCGCATGGATCGAGAAAAACGCCGCGGCACTGGCAAAGGGCGAGCGCGAGCCCTTCGAGGAATGCGTGAAGCGCTCCGCCCTCCTCCACGCCCGCCACATCGCGCTGGGTGGCGATGCCTTCGAGACCGGCTCCAGCCGCCCGCTCGACTTCGGCCACTGGGCCGCGCACAAGCTGGAGGCGCTGACCAACTACCAACTCTCGCATGCCGAGGCGGTCTCCGTCGGCCTCGCGCTGGACACGATTTACTCACGCCACATCGGCCTGTTAGACGAAGCGAAGGCCGCGCGTGTCCTCGCCGTTCTCGCGGCGCTCGGCCTCAAGACCTACCACCCGGCGCTCGACTGGACCGACAAAAAAGGCCAGCGCCGCGTCCTCGCCGGCCTTGACGAATTCCGCGAGCACCTCGGCGGCGATCTCACCGTTCTCCTCCTCGCCGACATCGGCAAAGGAACCGATATCCACGAGTTCGACATGGAGTCCCTGGAGAAAAGCATCGCCGAACTCCACGCGGAGTGGGATCGCGAAAATTCCTGATCAGAGCGAGTTGAGAGTCTTCCGTCCGCGTTCCTTGGCATCGCTGTCATCGGCCTCACGGTTCGGCATGTTGAGGCCTTTCTTTATTTCGGTCTTCGCCTCGGCGTCGCGACCCATCATGGCGAGGGTGCGGCCGTATTCGATCTGGTGAATCAGGCGGCGGTTGTTGATTTTCCGCGCCGCCTCGAAGTGCCCGAGGGCCTCCTGATAAGTGCCTTTGGGAACTCCACCGTAGATCATTTTCGCAAGCGCGCGGGCCGCTCCGCCGATGCCGGCCATTTCCTGATGCCAGCGGCCGAGCATGTGGTGGGCGTAGTCGGATTTCGGGTTCAGGCGCAACGCGGTTTCCGCCGCGGTTTTCATCTCTCGCGAGGCCTCGATTTTCTGCCTGTTGCCCATGAATTCCGTGTTCTTCCCGAGGGAAAGCGCGAGGGCGAGATGGGAGTCGGATGATTTCGGATTGATCGCGACGGCCTTGCGCGAGTATCCCAGCGATTTCACGGAGGCATCTTTTTTCGCCGCCCCGCCCAGCGAGGGCATTAGGTCACCATACTGCTTCGCGATCTTGACGAGGATCGCTGCGTCGTTCGGGGATTTTTTCTCCGCCTCCAAGTAGGCGGTGAGCGCTTCTTTGGTTTTGCCGGAGGCCTCAAAGGCATCGCCCTTCTTGATCCACTCGGAGGCGGATTGGGGATAGGCGGTGCTGCATGTGAAAAGGCCGATGAGAAGGATTCTTGTTAAGGTCATCCTCAAACCTAGCACATCCCGGCGTCCGCGCCAATTCGGGCGCGTTAAGTGGAACGGCAGATCGACTAATCTTCCGTAAAACCTAAAATAAGGGATGGCACTCAGCGCAGGAGACGGTGCTTTTCAGTGTCGCGGGCACTTCCAAAAACGGAGGAAACGGATAAGAAACGGAGGTCACGGAGTTATGCAAACAGGTATTTGCAACTCTCTCTCCGTTTCCTCCGTTTTCCTCCACGTCCTCCGTTACAACCAAAGTGGATTTTTAAGGGCGAGGGATTCGACATCATCTGTATCCAGGCAGCACTTACCGGGCAGGACGCTGGCTTTTCAGCGATTCTAGCGGGCGGTGCTGCCGTGGATGAGCCATGGGGTGGGGATTTGGCTCGCAGGGGCTGACTATGGGAACCGGAAATCCGGGATTTTCGCATAGCCGAGTGCTTCCATCCCGTCACGGAGGGGAAACGAAAGCTCGCCGGGATAGACGAGATAAGCCTTTTCCAGAGCCAGATCTGCCTTGGCGATGGTCATGGAGTGGGTGACGCGGGGTTTTTCCGTTGCCTTGAACTCGAAGCCGTAGCGCTTTCCGCCGCGTTCGACGACGAGATCCATCTCCGCCCCGCCATGGGTTCCCCAGAAGAAAACCTCATCCGGTTCCAAGGTCAGCACCGCGCACAACTGCTCCAGCGCGAAACCTTCCCATGAGGCTCCATAACGGGGGTTGGATTGCAGATCCGCGAGGGATCCGATCTGCAAAAGGCTGTGCAGCAGGCCGGAATCCCGCAGATAAACTTTCGGGGCTTTGACAATGCGTTTTTTGAGATTCGTGGCGAGCGGGGGCAACTGGCGCATCACGTAGGATTCCGTCAGGATGTCCAGATAGGAACGCGCCGTGGTGTGCGAGATGTCTAGGGATTTGGCGATGGCGGAGCTGTTCCAGGTTTGCCCGTGGTAGTGGGCTGCCATGATCCAGAAGCGCCGTAGCCGCTCCGGCGGGACATCGATCCCGAAGCTCGGGAGATCCTGGCGCAGGAAGGTTTGGACGAACGACCTCCGCCAGCGGTTGCTGATTTCCTCGGAAGGCGCGAGGTAGGATTCCGGGAATCCGCCGCGCAGCCACAGCCGGTCGCGGTCGGATACGCCCACTTCGCCACAGTGAAGGCCGCCCATGTGGATGAAATGCACGCGTCCGGCCAGGGATTCGGAAGCCCCTTTCATCAACTGCGGCGAGGCGCTGCCAAGGATGAGAAACTTAGCCGGATGATCTTTCCGATCCGCGAGCACACGCAGGATCGGAAAAAGATTTGGCTGGCGCTGGAATTCGTCGATGACGATCAAGCCCGACAAGCCGACAAGCACATTGCGCGGGTTTTCCAGCCGCGCCTGATCCAGCGGATCCTCCAGATCGAAATAGTTTTCGCGCGGCACATCGAATGTCCGCGCCAGCGTGGTTTTCCCGCATTGCCTCGGCCCGAGGAGCGCGGTGACACGAAAATGATCCAGCGAATCGCTGAGGCGCAGGTTCAGGGAATGGCGGGTGATTTCTTCCATTTTATTGAAAATTGCCAATTTTGATTGCAAATTTCAAGAAAAAGTTTTCGATTCGTCGGATGGATTTTTACGAGCCTAAACAGCATTCGAGCTTCTTTAGGGCCTGGCGATCCATTTAGGAGATATCTCGGTGTGGCCAGACCTCGCTAGACCTTGAGAGGAAATTGGGGATTTGTGATTGAGAGATTAGGCTCTCATTTTAACTGCGCTTTGTCGCCAAACCGGTCTGTTTTGAGGTTTAAAATTTAGAGTTTAGAGTTTCGGAAAAGGTAATGCGAGACGATCCATTCATGGCCCTTGCGGTATCCCCAAAGCTCGGCGCAGGCCATGTAGAAGACGCGCCAGTAGGACCACCATTTCACGGCCTGATCCGCGCCGTAGGTTTCGGCGATGAGGGGGAAGAGTTCTTCCTCGTGGTCGTCCATGTTGCGGAGCCAGGCCTCGGAGGTTTTCTGGTAATGCCGCCCGCTGACCTGCCAGTGGTTCTCGATCCGGAGATGATCCTGGAAATAAAGCAGCAGGTCGTCGGAGGGCATCTGGCCGCCGGTGAAAAAGTATCTCGCCATCCAGTCGTCCTCGTTTTCTGCGACGTAGTGGTAGGCGTTCTCGCGGTGGGTGAAGATGTGGACGAAGAGTTTGCCGTCGGGCTTGAGCCATTTCGAGATCCGCTCTAACAGGATTTGATAGTTCTTCATGTGCTCGAACATCTCGACGGAGACGCAGCGGTCGAAGACGGATTCGCCAACGCCCTCGAAGGTGATCATGTTCGCGGTGATGACCGTGACGTTATGGAGGCCGCGCTTTTCCGCCTCCGCCATGATGTGCTCGCGCTGGGTGCGGGAGTTGGAAACGGCAGTGATTTTCGCTTCGGGATAATGCCGCGCCATCCAGAGGGTGAGCGAGCCCCAGCCGCAGCCGAGTTCGAGGATGTTCTGGCCGTTGGCGAGTTGCGCGCGGCGGCTGGTGATCTCCAGCATCCGCGCCTCGGACTCGGCGATGTCGGTGACGCCCTCCTCCCAGTATCCGGAGGAGTATTTCATGTGCGGGCCGAGGCAGCGCTTGAAAAACGCGGTCGGCAGCTCGTAATGCTGCTCGTTCGCCTCGTCCGTGGCGATCGCGACGGGCATGGTTTTCAGCTCGGCGATGTGCGCCATGAGCTTCGCTTGGCGGTCTTCGGGATCGAGTTTCTCGAAGGGTGCGATGGTGTTGGCGAGGCGGTGCCGGATGCCGAGGCGGATCGCGGAGTCAGGGAGCTTGCCGGAGGCGATGAGGTCGTTGGTGGTCATGAAACTTTAAAATTTAAACTTTAAACCTCAAGGAAGAGGGGTGGTGCGGGAGATGATTGGGTGCGGGGTGAATTTGCAATGGAGGGAAGAGTTGAAGTGTAGTTCGTGGTAAGAGCCATTCTCCTTGAGGTTTAAAGTTTAAAGTTTGAATTTTGGGATGAAGGGGGAGGTGGTGCGTTGGTATTCGCGGTAGGCTTCGCCTTTGCGTTTCAGGGCGGAGGCTTCGGTGGGCGGGATGCCGGTGACTTTCAAAAGCAGGTAAGTGATGATGGCGGGAGCGTAGATCGTCGTCCAGCCCCATGGCGAGCCGGCGGCAAAAAGGAAGATGCCGATCCAGATGACGGATTCGAAAAAGTAGTTTGGGTGGCGGGAATATTTCCAAAGGCCGCGCTGGCAGACGGATTTCGGATCGGGGTCGGAGGCCTTGAAAGCGGCCATCTGCTTGTCGGCGAGCGTCTCGCCGATCAGCCCGCAGGCGGCGACGACCGCGCCGAGGATGTGAAGGAAATGCCATGAGGGATCGGGATCGGCGGCGATGAGGTGGAAGGGGAGGGCGAGCAGGAAAACAGAGACCGCCTGCGCTTGGAAGAACCAGAAGAACGCGGAGTTTTCACGGCCTTTCCAGACCTCGCGGAGCTTGATGTAGCGCGAATCCTCCGCCGGATGGTGTTTGGCGATGCGTTTTGCCAGATGGAGGCCGAGCCGCATCGACCACGCTGCGATGAGGATCCCCGCCACGATCCGTTTCCCATCGGGAGGGGTGTCGCCGAAGAGCAGGAACAGGGAAGTGATGCCGATCCCCAACGCCCAGAACGCATCCACGGGCGAGAAGTTCCGCAGCCGCACGCACCAAGCCCACGCGGCGGCGAAGAGAACGAGATTGGCGATGAGAGCGGCGATCAGCATGGCGTAATGATCCTTTCGGTGGAAAGACTCGCGTAGACTCCACCGGATTTTGATACCCGCAACCACCTTTTTCCACCGACTGCTGTGGCTATCCAGCCGCCACATCCATCTTGACTCAGCGCGTCCTTGCGAAACAACCTGCGGGCATGTCAGAACCCAAATATTTCGTCGGGCTGGATATCGGCGGCTCCACAGTGAAGTCGGTCATCATCGGTCCCGACGGGGAGCAGGTGGGGCCGGTCGTGGAGGTGAAGAGCTTGGTGAAAAACGGTTACGAGGCCACCTTCGGCCAGCTCGACCTGGCGATCGCGGAGCTTTGCGGAAACGCGGGGATCACGGTGGCACAAGTGGGCGGGATCGGGCTGGATGTGCCGGCGCCCTCTTCGGGCGGAGTGATCTGGGGCAAGGCGAACCTTGGCGATGACTGGGTGGGCACGGACATCTGCGGGAAACTCAAGGAACGCCTCGGCATTCCTGTGCACATGACGAACGATTGCAACGCGGCGGCCGTCGGCGAATACGCGATCCGCAACAAGCACCTCGGTAGCCTGCTTCTCGTCGCGCCCGGCACGGGCTTGGGTGGCGGTTTTGTCCTGCCCGGCGGGCAGCTTTACGAAGGGACGAACGGCCTCGCGCTGGAGGTCGGCCATATCTCCGTGCCTTTCCGCGAGGATGATGGTTCATTGCCGGACTGCACCTGCGGGCTGAAAGGTTGCCTTGAGGCATGGGTTTCGTTGGTGGCTCTGCGCCGGAGGCTTGGGATCGAGTTGAAGAAGCCGGAGTGGGAGTTTCATGAACTCAACGAGGATCCCGGAACCATCGAGGAAAAGGCTTTTAAGCTCCGCACGCTTGCGGAGAACGGCGACGCGCTCGCTATCCAGCTTTTCAAGCAGCAGGGCTTCATACTCGGTTATGGCATCGCGGATCTGGTGCGCGTGTTCGATCCCGGCCTGGTGGTCATTGGCGGCGGGCTGGCCGAGTCGGAATTCCGCGGCCAGTTCATGGAGTGGGTGAAAGAAGGTTTCAACGACCGCGCATGGCCGATCTATCGCCACAGTCCCATCGAGCCGGAGAAAGCAACGACCGTCTTCCAGTGGGCGGAGGGGGGCGACGCCGCCGCGTCCATCGGCATGGCCTACACCGCGCGCGAGCTTTTTGCGTAGCCCGATTCCGTGGCAGGTGGAAAATCGAACCGCAGATGGACGCAGATTCACGCAGATGGAAGAGAAGAGATGTAATGAAAACAGGTAAGGGAATGCTTGCGATACGCAACAGAGGGACATTTTCCCCATCTGTGTCCATCTGCGTTCATCTGCGGTTGGATTTCCTGCATTTTCCGCCGAACCTCATGTAGCAGCCGCACTACCCACCATGTTCTTGATCTCTATCGAAGCCCTCCGCCGGAATGCCGCGATCCTGCGGGAAACCGCGGATGCCGCAGGCTGCAAGGTCGTGCTGGCGCAGAAAGGTTTCTCCTGTTGGAAAGCATACCCCTACATTTCCGGTGAACTCGATGGCTGCTGCGCGTCGGGGCTTTGGGAGGCGATGCTTGCCCGCGACTATTTCGGGAAACACATCATCACCTACTCGCCCGCCTATGATGAGGCGGAGATCGACGAGTTGTTAGAATTCACCCACCACCTCGATTTCAACTCGCTCTCGCAGTGGTTCCGTTTCCGCGAGAGGATTTTCCAACACCCGCGTTTCCTCTCCGGTGAGGTGCTTTGCGGATTACGGATCAACCCGGAGCACTCCACCGGCCCCACGCCGATTTACGATCCATGTGTTCCCGGTTCGCGGCTCGGAATCACAGCGGATCAACTCGAAGGCGCGGATCTAACAGGTCTCTCCGGCCTCCATTTCCATACCCTCTGCGAACAGGACTCGCCGGATCTCGAGAGCACGCTCAAGGCGGTGGATGAAAAATTTGGACATCTCCTCCGCAGCGATCAGTTCACCTACCTGAACATGGGCGGCGGGCATTGGATCACCAAGCCGTTCTACAACCGCGAGCTCCTCATCCGGCTCGTCCGCGAGGCGCGGGAAAGATACAACGTCGAGGTCTGGCTGGAGCCCGGCGAGGCCGTTGCGATCCATACCGGCGTGCTCCGCGCAAAGGTGATGGATGTCTTCGAATCCGCCGGCCACAAGCTCGTCATCCTCGATGTCTCCGCCACCGCCCACATGCCGGACGTGATCGAGATGCCCTACCGTCCCGATGTGTTTCTCGTCGAAAGCGGCGCGGACATCAGCCCACAGCAACCCGCCGTCACCCTCGAAGGAGAAAGCTATTGCCTCGCCGGTGATCCCACCAATCTCCAATCTCCAATCTCCAATCATCAATTTCCACACACCTACCGCCTCGGTGGGCCGACCTGCCTCGCGGGCGACGTGATCGGCGATTACTCGTTTCCCCGTCCGCTGGTGGCCGGTGATATCCTCGTGTTCGACGATATGGCTCACTACACGATGGTGAAAACGACGACCTTCAACGGGGTAAAGCACCCGCCCATCGCCCTGCTCCACCCCAAAAGCAGGGTTGAAATCATCAGGGTGTTTGGTTATGAAGATTTCCGCGACCGTCTTTCCTAACCCGTTTTCAAACCCATGAGAATCCTACTGTTCTTGCTTTTCCCCGCCGCACTTCACGCGCAGATCTACGCGGATTTCACCGTCAGCTCCGGAGGCTCGCCGCTGGGCACGTTCCGCGTCCTCCTGGAACACGAAAAAGCCCCGCGCACTTGTGCGAATTTCATCGGCCTTGCCTCGGGGAAAAGGCCGTGGATCGATGTCACGAACGGCGCGGTGCGAACCAACACCCCCTACTACGACGGCCTGACCTTCCACCGGCTCGTCCACAGTTTCGTGATCCAAGGCGGCTCGCCGAACGGGCAGGGCAATGATGGACCGGGTTACACGATCCTCGACGAATACGAACCGACCCTCCGCCATTCCTCGCAATACGTGCTCTCGATGGCAAAATCGGCTTTCCCCAACACCGGAGGCTCGCAGTTTTTCATCACGCTTCGCAACACGCCGGAGCTCGACGACAAGCATTCGGTGTTCGGAAAGGTCATTTCCGGCACGGCGATCATCGATGGGTTCAAGAACCCGGCGAACTTTCCGACCGATCGGAGCGTGAACACCGACCCCACCGCCAATCCCAATTTGTTCAACGATAAACCCTTCACACCCATTGTCATAGATTCCGTGGTGATCAGCGGCCCGAGTTATGCGGGTTTTGATCTCAACAATTCCGCGCTGCGCTTGCCCCATGTCTCCGGGACCGATCTCTCGATCACGCGGAACGCTGCGGCATCATCGATGACCGCGATCTTCGACCGTAAGTCAAAAACGGAGTATTTCACTTACGGTTCTCCGAATCTCTCCGCATGGTCGCCGCTGGGAATCGTCCTCAGCATGGATGACGGAAACGCATTCCAGCTCAACGTCGAATCGCGCACGGAACCGAGCTATTTCCTGCGAACCGCTCCCGTGGACTACGGCCAAATTCCCGACGCGCCGCCGGATCTGAACAGCTCGGGGAAAACCCTACGCATCATTTTCGCTCCCGGTGATTTCCTCGAAATCTCGCCTAACGGCACCGGCGGAGGGACTTGGGTGGATACCGCGAACCGATCCGGAACGCTCACACAAACCTCATGGACAGACAGCGCACCCGCCAACGGCGCATTTTTGGTGGCCTCCTCCAGTGCGTTTTTTATCGCGCTGGGCGATTACAGGACAACCCTTCTGAATTATCCGTCGGCCGGCAACAACGTGCGCCTTGAGACCTGGCTCTCCTTCCACACGCCAACGACAGGCTGAACCGAGGAACTCGGCTCCATACCGGGCAACCGTCTCCCCTTCGAAATCCTTTCAAACTAAATTTGACAAGGGTCGGTTCTTGCCTCTTGCGCGGTCTGCCCGCCCGCCTTAGATTACGTCTATGAACAGTCCGCAACTCGCATTTATCGGTCCGCTCGGCACAGGGGAGATGATCATGATTTTCATCGTGGTCCTGCTTCTTTTTGGAGCGAAAAAACTTCCCGAACTCGCGCGGGGCGTCGGCAAGAGCATGGGGGAGTTCAAGAAAGCGCGCGAAGAGTTCGAGCATGAGATCACCCGCTCCGCAGAGGAAGTGAAACGGGATGAGCGACACAAGGAAGCCAGCCCAAAGCCAGCTACCGGCAAAGAGTCTCATGAGGCTTGATGCTTTCTGAATCCCAGTCGGCATGAGGACGCGCCGTAATCCCGCGCCGGTCGTACTCGCGCTGATCGCCACGATAACGGCTGCCGCCTCGTGGCTCTGTTTCCGTTCGATCGAAACCCCGCCGTGGGATCGCAACGACCTGTCGCGAACCGCCGTGAAAAGCGCCATTGAAAAACCGCTGGCTTCGAGTTCAGCGGAGTTTACCCCCTTCACTTTCATCACCTACAACGTGAAGAACTGGCTGATCTCCAACCAGGCACCGGAAAAAACCGCCGAGGCAAAGGCCGCGATTATCGAACTGCTGGCTAGTGGAAATCCAGATGTCATCGGCCTGTGTGAAATCGGCTCCGAGAATGATGTGAAAGAGATCCAGGCCATGCTGAAAGCGGATGGCGTCGATTTGCCGCATCTCTACCACACGGGAGGTGAGGATCTTGTCCGCCATCTCGCTATCCTTTCCCGCTTTCCCATTCTCTCCACCGAGCGCCCCGATCTCCGGTTGCAGGGCCTCGGGCAATCCATGCAGCGCGGCATTCTCGACGCAACGCTCGACATCGGCGGGCGCCCGGTGCGCTTCATCGGGTTGCACCTGAAATCGAAACGGACGGTGCCGGACTTCGACCAAGCGAAGATCAGGATGGCGGAGGCGCAACACGCGAGACGACATATCGATGGGATCCTTGCGGCCGATCCGGCGGCAGCGCTCGTTGCCTACGGGGATTTTAACGACACGACGCGCAGCCTCAGCACGCGCGCGATCAACGGCACGTATCGCACCCCCGGATACCTCAGCCACGTGCACGTTAGGGACAGCCGTGGTGAGACATGGACGCATCACTACGCCGTGGAGGACGCTTACACGCGGATCGATTTCGTGACCATTTCCGCAGGTCTCCGGCGGCATGTGAAAAAGGACAAGTCCCGTATCATTGACGATCCGGACTGGGAAATCGCGTCCGATCACCGCCCCGTGCTCGTGCGTTTCGAGTGATCACTCGGCTTCGAAAACTTCTTCGTCTTCACCCTCAAAGCCCTCGCTGACCTCCTCTTCATCAACAGGAAGCGCCCGCTGCACTTCCTCGAAATCGGACTCTTCCAGCTCACCGTTTGCGGGCTCCTCGATCGGGATCGCCTTTAGCACCTCCTCCACCTCCCCGGCTTCCTCCTGCCCCTCGGGGACGACCACCAGCGCCTTCTTCGGCGGCTCGATGATTTCCTTGATGTCGTCTTTCAGAGGCTCGAAGAAATTCCGTACTATCGGGGCGGCCATGCGACCACCGGAAACCGTCTGCCTGGGCCTACCTTCATAAAGGACGGCGAAAGCGTAGCGCGGATTGTCGTGGGGCAGGAAACCAGCGAACCATGCGAGCCGCTGGTTGAGGCTCGGCGGCCCCCACTGAGCGGTGCCGGTTTTGCCCGCCAGGGTGGTGAAACTTAGGTTTCCGCTGGTGCCCGTGCCGCCGGAGACGACATCGCGCATCCCATCGCGAACGATCTCCACGGAAACGGGATCCACCCCGAGCCAGTTTTTTCGCTCCGGCACCGCCGCGCGGACGACCTTGCCGCGGGTGTCCTGAATCTGGCTCACGAGGGAAAGCTTCGGCAGCGCCCCGCCGTTGCCGATCCCCGCCATCATCTGCGCGACCTGCAGCGGGGAAGCGAGCAGGCTGCCCTGGCCGATGGACATGTTTGCGGTATCCCCGTTGAGGATGCGACGCCTCTCGTTTTTCATCATCCATTCGTCCGATGGGACAAGGCCCGGCGTCTCGCCGATCAAGGGCAGGCCAGATTTCTCTCCCATCCCCAAGCGGCGGGAAAGGCTCAGGAAAACGTCCGGCCCGGTGTCGATGCCGACCTGATAAAACCAGGTGTTGCAGGATCTCGCCAGCGCCCGGCGCACATCGATATTACCCTCGGGTATTTTCGACCAGTTCTTGAAAGTGTGATTTCCGATGCGGAGGGAGGCGGGGGAATACACCGTGGAGCGCTCGGTGACGACCCCCGCGTTCAGCGCGGCGAGAGCGACCACAGGCTTGTAGGCGGAGGCGGGAGGATAGGAGGACTGGAAAGCGCGCCCGAAAAGCGGCGTACCAGGCTCTTCCTGCAACGCGCGGAAATCCTCTTCACCGATGCCCGGGATGAAACGGTTCAGATCGAAGCTCGGCCGCGAAGCCATCACCAGCACCTCGCCCGTCACCACATCGATCACCACGAAAGCGCCGCGCTGGCAGCCCTTTTGCAGGACGCTTTCCGCAAGCTTCTGCCATTTCAGATTCAGCGTGGTCACGACAGTACCGCCCGGGCGGGGGCGCTTCACCTGCTCTTCAAGGAGCTTGTTGCCCTTTTCGTCGAACAGCAGCCGCTTCATGCCGGGAACCCCGGTGAGCTCACGGTCGAAAATCTTTTCCAGTCCCGCCCGCCCCTCGCTCTCCTCCCAGAGCGGCTCGTTGTAATTGATCGGCCCGGTCGGGAGTTTCCCCACGCTACCGGAGTAGCCGATGATGTGAGCGGCTAAGGAGTCGTTTGGATAAATACGGCGGTAAACGGGCTGGAGCACCAGGCCGCTGCCGGGCTTCGACTCGGAACCGAGCATCGGCTCGATCTTGTTCGCCTCCCCCGATTTCAACTGGCCGCTGACATAGAGCGGCATCCAGCGCCGGTGCCGGTAATGCTCGTAAAGCTCATCGTCGGTCTTCGCCGAGTAGCCTTTCACTTTGCCTTCGATCCTTGCCAGTCGGGTTCGCGCCCACTTCACGACGTAATCGCGATCCACATCCTGAAACTGCTCGAACTGCAGCGCCACCTGATAGGCCACCTCGTTCTGGGCGAGCGGCTCGCCTTCCCTGTCCACAATCTGCCCGCGCGGCGCGGGGATTTTCAGCGTGATCGTGCGTGCGTCCCTGCGAGTCAGGATCGACCCGGCGCTCGCGGAAGGGAGATCATCCGTCGGAGCGAGCGCGGTGGGAGCAGCCACGTTCACAGGCTCCGTGGGTACGCCGCTTAGCGTCTGGGCATGGGGTGCGCCGGAACCCATCAGGGCGGCGATTAAGATTCCGAACTTCCTGAGCACGCCGGAAAATATCGCCGCCGGATCGCGATGGCAACCTCTCAATGTGCCGCCAAAGCCTCCACGCTCGCCACCGAATCCACCTGGCAAAGCCTCTGCCGCAGATCCTTCGCGCCGGGGAAGCCCTTGCAATAGGCCATCAACCGCCCGCGCATCGCCGTCAGCGTCTGGCGCTCATTGCCGTATCGCTCACTCTCCACCGCCATCCGGCAATGGTGGAGAATCAGCTCCCATCTTTCTGTTAGCGGCACCGGTTCCATCACCTCGCCGGTCTGCAGGAAATGTTTCGCCTCGCGGAAAACCCACGGGTTCTGCATCGCCGCGCGGCCGATCATCACACCGCTCACCGCCGTTTCCCGCTTCCGTTTCGCCAGATCCGCACCGGTGGCGATGTCGCCGTTGCCGATCACCGGTACGCCCACCGCCCGCGCCACCGCATCGATGGTTTCCCAATCCGCCTCGCCGCTGTAGCCCTGAGCCCGCGTCCGCCCGTGCACCGCAATCGCCCGCATCCCGCAATCCTCCAACGTCTTCGCGACCTCCACCGCGTTCACCGAATCCGCATCCCAGCCGATCCGGATTTTCGCCGTCACCGGCACCTCGTGGCCCACTGCCTTCGCCACGCCCGCCGCCACGCTAGCCAGCAGCGGGCAATCGCGCAGCAGCGAGGAACCGCCGTTGCGGGAAACCACCTTGTTCACCGGACAGCCGAAATTGATGTCGATGAAATCCGGCACCCGCCCCGCGAGACCCTTGTCGATGATCTTCCGCGCCGCCTCGCCCATCCGCACCCCGTCCGCCCCGAAAAGCTGCACACCCACCGGCCGCTGCTCCTCATCGAACTCCGTATATTTCCTCGTCCGCTCGTCCGCCTGCATGATCCCCTCCGCGCTCACGAACTCCGTAACCATCACATCCGCCCCCATCTCCTTGCAGATCCGCCGGAAAATCAAATCCGTCACCCCCGCCATCGGCGCGAGATACAAGGGGAACTTCCCGTCTGAAAACCAGTGCAACACGCCCGCAGCGTAGCACGCAGGTCAAACCGTGAAATTCTAGGTAAGATCCGCTTCGAAGATTTCATCCGCGAATGAACACCAATTCACGCGAATCCATGGCCACCTCATCCACGCCGTCCTCGGCGAGCTCTCTTTCAAAATCTAAAACCCCGATCCGAACCCTTTGTCGTCTGCCGTCTTGCCAGATTTTACGTTTCGTGTATTTTTCATGTATGCCGAACAAGACCATCACCTTGGAAATCGACGCCTATGAGAAGCTGCGCTCCGCGAAGCGTGACGGCGAGTCTTTTACGGCGGTGGTGAGGCGTGCCGTAATCCCCGATGCCGCACCCACCGGCAAATCCCTGCGCGATCACTACCGCAACGGAGGAGGTAAGGTGAGCGACGAGTATCTGGATGCGGTGGGAAAGGCCTCTTCGCATGATCCCATCCCCGACGATCCATGGGCCTGATTCTGGACACCAATTTCGTGATCACGGCGGAACGGGAGGCGAAACGGCGCTTCGCCGGGAAAGCGGACGCGTTTCTGACCGCCCATCCCGAAGAATCGTTTTTCATCACGTTCACGGTGGCAGGCGAACTAGCTTGCGGGCAATCCGCCGCGGCAAGGGCGCAATGGGAACGCCTGTGCCGACCTTATCCCGTGCTGCCCTGGACGGTGGAAATCTGCTGGCAGTATGGCGAACTCTACCGGCTGCTCGCCGGGAAAGGCACGCTCATAGGCACCAACGACCTCTGGATCGCCGCCGCCGCACTGGTGCATGGCATGGGTGTGGTCACAGCGAACATTGAAGAGTTCGGACGCGTGCCCGGACTGGAAGTGATCAGATACTGAACACCGTCCGCCCATCCCCCCACACTTCCTCTTGCAAGTCCACGGCATCCCGTTTAACGAAGCCGCCCCATGAGCAGCTACCGAGTCCTCGTTTCCGATCCCATTTCCGAAAAAGGCGTGGAAGCCCTGCGTTCCGCGCCGGGCATCACCGTTGACGTGAAGACCGGCATGTCCCCTGACGAACTGCTGGCGGTGATCGGAGATTACCACGGGCTGGTAATCCGCTCGGAAACAAAGGTGACGCCCGCCGTTTTCGATGCCGCGAAAAACCTCAAAGCCATCGGCCGCGCCGGGGTGGGCGTGGACAACATCGACCGCGATTCCGCCACCGACCACGGCGTGGTGGTGATGAACACGCCTTCCGGCAACACCATTTCCACCGCCGAGCACGCCTTTGCACTGATGCTCGCCCTCGCCCGCAACATCGGCCCGGCGCACGCGTCGATGGTCGCCGGGAAATGGGATCGCAAGATCTACGGCGGCGTGGAGATGTTCGGAAAACGCTTGGCTATCCTAGGCATGGGCCGCATCGGCACAGAGTTCGCCAAGCGCGCGCAGGCCTTCGGCATGTCCGTCGTCGCCTATGATCCTTTCCTCACCGCTGCTCGCGCGCAGTCGCTGAAAGTGGAGCTCGCCGCCACCGCCGACGAGGCGTTGAAAGGCGCGGATGTCGTCACGCTACACATCCCGATGACAGCAGACACCAAGCACATCATGAATGCCGAGCGCATCGCCCTGATGAACAAGGGCGCACTGATCGTCAACTGCGCCCGCGGCGGCCTTGTCGATGAGGCGGCCGCGAAAGCCTCCATCGACGCGGGCCATCTCGCCGGCATCGCGCTCGACGTGTATGAGGTCGAGCCGCCGCCCGCCGATTTCCCGCTGTTTTCCGCGAAGAAAACCGTGTTCACCCCGCACCTTGGCGCATCCACGGCGGAGGCCCAGGAAAACGTCGGCATCGAGGTGGCGATCCAGATCAAGGATTTCCTGATGACCGGCGAGATCCGCAACGCGGTAAACATGCCGAACCTCGACGCGAAGACCCTCGAATCCGTCGGCCCTTACCTCGATCTCGCAAACTCCCTCGGGAAGCTCCTCTCAAAAATCGCGCCCGCGCAGTGCGATGCGATCCGCGTTTCCTACCTCGGCCCGGTGTCCGAGCTGGATACGGAGCTCGTCACCCGCAAGATCCTCACCGGCTACCTCGCCTCCGCCAGCCATGAGGCGCAGGTGAATCTGATCAACGCCCCCGCCATCGCGAAGGCGCACGGCATCGTGGTCAGCGAATCCACCGTCGCTCTCCATACGAACTGCACCGAGCTGATCGAGGTCTCCGCCGTGAAAGGCGGCGAGGTCACCACCGTGGCGGGCACCTTTTTCGGAAACTCCGCACGCATCGTCCACATCGCCGGCCACTACGTCGAGACCAGCCCGACCGGGCGTTTCCTCTTCGTGGAAAACGACGACCGCCCCGGCATCGTCGGCGTGATCGGCACCTCGCTCGGAACGGCGCAGGTCAATATTGCGAACATGGCGCTCTCCAGAAACAAGGAGACGAAGACCGCCGTGACAGTGATCGAGGTGGACAACGAACCCACCCCCGAACTTCTCTCCTCCCTGCGCTCGACCCCCGGCATCCTCCGGGTGCTGAGCTTCGAGCTGTGAGGAAATGGCAACCTGGCGCACCGCTGGGAAACGAACTTGCCTATCACCCATATTCCCGTATGGTTAGCTTGTCATGAAAACCACCTTGGATCTTCCCGATGAGTTGCTGATCGAGGCGAAAGCCGTGGCGGCGCGCCGTCGGATCACGCTCAAGGATATGGTCGCCCACGCACTGCGACGGGAAATCATGCCTGCAACTGCACTCAGCTCTTCCGAGTCCGAACTCTATGAGGTCGGGCCGTTAGGGATTTTGCGTCTCAAGAAGCGGGGCGATACGGTGAATGAGGATACGGTCAGGAAGCTTATCGACGAAGCCGATGAGGAGGAATTCGCCCGAGCCATGGAACTAAGGGCGGGGCAATGATCCACCTTCTCGACGCAAATGTCCTGATTGCGCTGGGCGACGTGACCCATGTGCATGCGAAGTCGGCATTGGATTTTTTTGAGACCCGCGCCGTCCGCGAAGGATGGGCGACGTGCCCGCTGAGCGAAAATGCGTTTCTCCGCATCATGGGAAATCCAAAATACCCGGGTGGCTCGGGCTCCACCGCGCAGGCGCGGCGGGCTTTGTCCAGCATCCTGGCGGCACCGGGACATCGCTTCTGGCCTGATGACCTGAGCCTCATGGAGGCTGCACGGATCCCGGTTCTACCCGCCTCTCAGCAACTGACCGATTGCTATCTGCTTGCACTGGCCGCCTCAAAAGGCGGCTGTCTGGTAACCTTTGACCGCAGCATCGACCCAAGCTGCGTGAAAGGCGGCGGGCATGCACTGCTGGTTTTGGGTAAACCGAATGAAACCGAGCCCCAATCCCGGCTTCCCTCTTCCACAGGGCTTGCCTAAAACCCCGCCATGCTTCTTTTCAACACCCTCACCCGCACCGAAACGGAGATCCGCCCGCTGGACGGGAAGACCTACCGTTTCTACTGCTGCGGGCCGACGGTCTATGGCCCGGCACATATCGGGAATTTCCGCACTTTCGTCCTGCAGGATGTGTTCCGCCGTGCGCTCGAGACCGGTGGCACGCCCACACTGCATGTCCGCAACCTTACCGACGTGGACGATAAGACGATCCGCGACTCTCAGAAGGCCGGGATGACCCTGGAGGCTTTCACGAAAATCTGGACGGAGAAATTCCACGCCGATTGCAAGGCGCTCGCCTGCCTTCCACCACACATCGAGCCATCCGCGATCGCCCACATCCCGCAGCAAATCGCGATGATCGCAGAGCTCATCGAAAAAGGCCACGCCTACGCATCCGACGACGGCTCGGTCTATTTCCGCATCTCCTCGTTCCCGAATTACGGCCGGCTCTCCCGCCTCGACGAGCGCGAGCTCGACCTCGGGAAAACGCAGTCCACCCGTGCCGATGCGGACGAGTACGAGAAAGATAGTATTTCCGACTTCGTCCTGTGGAAGGCGCGGCGGGAGGAGGATGGCGAAAATTTCTGGGAATCCCCGTGGGGTGAAGGCCGGCCCGGCTGGCACCTCGAGTGCTCGGCGATGATCCGCGAATACCTCGGCGATTCCTTCGACATGCACTCCGGCGGTGTGGATCTCATTTTCCCCCACCACGAAAACGAGATCGCACAGAGCGAATGCGCGTGCGGCGGGAACTTCGCGGCGCATTGGTTCCACATCACTCATCTGCTGGTGGACGGCGGAAAAATGTCGAAATCGCTCGGCAACATGTATACCCTCGCGGATCTGGAGGCGAAAGGTTTCACAGCGATGGAAGTCCGCTACGTCCTCATCGGCGCGCATTACCGCAAGCAGCTCAACTTCACCCTGGATTCCCTCTCCGGCGCGCGCGAGGCACTGGCGAAGCTCGCGAAATCCGCCGCGAAGCTCGCCGAGAACATGGGCGCCGAAACGGCGCTGACCTCCGCCGACTTCGGCCCGTTCCAAGGCGCGTGGGAATCGCTCAACGACGACCTCAACACCCCCGGCGCGCTCGGCGGGATTTTCACCGGCCTGCGCGAAGCTTCCAAACTCACCGGCAAGGATGCCGCCGCTGCCCTCGCCGGACTGAACCGCATTCTCCGCGCGCTGGGCATCACGCTCCCGGAAATTTCCTCCACCACGTCAGACATCCCCGCCGAAATCCGCGAACTCGCCGAGACCCGCTGGGCCGCGAGATCCGCCAAGGACTGGGCCACGTCCGACAAGCTCCGCGACGAACTCGCCGCCCAGGGCTGGGGCGTAAAGGACGGCAACGGAGCTTATGAACTGACAAAAATGTAGCGGATCAATACTGGAACCTTTGGTTGGTTCGCTTGTGGCGGCCTGCCGCATTCATTCCGGATCAAGGGCATTTTTTCATGGACGACCTAGGCACGAGCGAGGGCATCCACCGCGAAATCGATCTCTTCCATGGCAACACACAGGGGCGGCATGAGCACCACCGTGCCTAGGATATGGCGGGTGAGGAGGCCGTGATTCCGGGCGGCGAGGGTGATTTTCTCGCCCATGCCGACGGGAAATTCGATGCCCGCAATCAGGCCGCATTGGCGGATCGCGACGATGTCGCTTCTTGTGAAGCGGAGTTTTTCCAAGGACGCGGCGAGGTGGACGATCTTCTCGGGAAGCCCTTCCAGCACTTTATCGGCTTCGAAAATTCCGAGCGATGCCAGCGCGGCGGCGCAGCCAATGGGGTTCGCGGTATAACTATGTCCGTAGTAGAAGGCGTTCTCCGCGCCGCCCAGGAATGTTTCATAAACCGCGTGCGTCGTGAGCGTCGCGGCGAGGGGCACGGTGCCGCCGGTGAGACCTTTTGCGAGGCAGAGGAAATCCGGGATCACATCTTCCCGCTGGCAGGCGAACATCCTCCCGGTGCGGCCGAAGCCAGTCATCACCTCGTCGAGGATCAGGTGGATGCCATGATTCTCCGTCCACTCGCGCAGCTCAGCCAACATCCCGGCAGGCCATGGGCGCATCTCGTTCACGCCCTGGATCAGCGGCTCAATGACTACGGCGCTCACCGTAGTTGGATCCGCCTTGGACAGGGTTTCCATCGAGGAAACGAATTCCGTCTCAAAACCCAGATTCCTGAAGCGTGAAAAAAAACGGTTCACGCCGCCCAGCGAGGCTGCGCCGAGGGTGTCGCCGTGGTAGGCGTTGTCGAAGGCGAGAAAGCGCGTCCGCTGCCCCTGCCCCGTCTGCATACGCGATTGCAGCGACATTTTCAGCGCCGCCTCGACGGCGGTGGAGCCATTGTCGGAAAAGAACACGCGCTCCAGCGTGCACGGCGGGAAAAAGGAAACCAGTTTCTCCGCCAGTTCCGAAGCGAGCGGATGGCCTAGGCCGAGGTAGGACGAGTGGTCGAGCTTCGCCGCCTGTTTCGCGATGGCCTCCGCAATCTCCGGGCGGCAGTGGCCATGGATGTTCGTCCAGATCGAGGAATTGCCATCCAGGTAACGCTTGCCGTTTGAATCCCACAGCCAAACGCCCTCCGCGCGGACGATCATCAGAGGGTCATGCGCGGGATCGCACCACGCGGACTGCCGCGTGAAGGGATGCCAGCAGTGAGCCTTGTCGGCGCGGATGGGATCGGACACGCGGAAGATCTAACTGCGAATCCACGCAAATGAACGCGAAATTTTGCGGTAACGTGGCGGCAATCCAGAAGGAGCGATAGCGACGTGATCTCATCGGCGCAGCCCACACCGGATGGCCGTAGGCAAATTGCATCCGCCCAGCCTTCCTTTCGTTTTGATTTGGCATGGCGGATGCAATCCGCCGCCACGTCCACTCGATCAGAATGACTTCCTTACGTGTGGCTGTAACCATTTCGAAGGTGCTCTGCTGGTCAAAGCTGAGGCCTTCCGGCAAGCGTTTGGCGATCTCGGAGAGGGAGCGGGAGTCGAACTGGAAAACAAGATCCGCATCTTTCGTGGAGCGGGGGATTCCATAGAAATTCGAGGAATAGGAACCGACCAACATGTACGGCGTGCCGACCTCGTTGAGGATTCGAATCAACGCCACCAATCCATCGTTTCCCGTCATGACACTAGTTCTCGGATTCCCAGGCGCCTGCGGAGTTCCGCCCGGCATTGTGATTCTGACCAGTGCGGATGCTGGTGGGCGATCCCAGACAGCGTAATGGCACAGGCGTAATCGAAGAGCTCCGCACCGGCGAAAAATTTCTCGGAAGAAGACATCTTGCGCGCCTGCTGGATCTTCCTTGCATGGCATTCCGCGGCCTGTTGGCGGATTTGCTCGTCGGTGGTTTCCATGGGCGGATGGTAACGGGGCGGTCGGGAAATGGGAAGGGTGCTTTTGGTAGGAAAGGAGCCGCGATTTAGAAATCGCGACCTAATTGGCGAAATGCCGGCAAAGCTCATTCCTGTTGCAGGCATGGTTTCTAAACTACGGTTCCTTTCTTTGGAATCTACATTTTAAGTATCTCTTGGCTTACTGTTACCTGAAGGTGGGACGTCTGAGGCGCGGATGAAACGGGCACTTGCCCTCACCGCATTCACACGCCAAAATTTGGAAAAATGAAATATGCCATCTTTGCCATTTCCCTCCTTGCTTGCGCGTGCCTGCGCGCCGCCGAGCGGCCGAACATCGTCCTGATTTTTCTCGATGACGCCGCATACTCGGATTTCCATCCTTTTGGGAAACCTCCTTATCCGACGCCGAATGTCGAAAGGCTCGCCGCCGAAGGCGTGCGCTACACGCAGTTCCATGTTCCGCAGGCTATCTGCTCGGCCTCGCGCGCCTCGCTGCTGACAGGATGCTATCCGCACCATACCCACGTATTCAGCGCCATCCGCCCGAAAATGCCGGGCCTTGATCCGAAATTCCCGATCATGTCCGAGACGCTCAAAGCTCACGGCTACGCCACCGCCCATTTCGGTAAATGGCACCTCGGGGACATTCCGGAAACCCGGCCCACGGCGCGCGGCTTTGACGAGCATGCGGGACTCCTCGTTTCCAACGATATGTGGCGCCACAACCCGGTCTGGAGAAAACAGGTCGGCGACGATCCCCTGCCCTACTGGGAAAACGGCGCGATCAAGATTCCGGATATCAGCCCGGATGACCAGAAGCATCTCACCGGTTGGGCTACAGAAGGCGCGACCCGCTTCATCCGCGCAAAGGCCGGCAAGCAACCGTTTTTCCTCTACGTCGCCCACTCCATGCCCCATGTGCCGTTGTATTGCCGCGATGAGTTCAAGGGGAAATCCGGAGCGGGAACCTTCGGCGATGTGATGATGGAAATCGACTGGTCGGTGGGTGAGATCATGGCAGCGATCCGCGAGGCCGGTATCGAAAAGGAAACCATCGTGATTTTCACCTCCGACAACGGCCCATGGGAAGAATTTGGCAACCACGCCGGGAAAACACCGTTCCGCGAACACAAGGGCACCAGCTTCGAGGGCGGGATACGGTCCGCACTGACCGTAAAATATCCGGGGCAGCTCAAGCCCGGCACGGTCAACGACCGCGCCTTCGGTTCCATCGACCTTTTCCCCACCCTCGCCGCTCTCGCCGGTGCGCCGCTCCCTAAAAAGCCCATCGATGGCAAAAACATCTGGCCGCTGATACGCGGCGATGAAGGCGCGGAAAACCCGCACGAACATTACTTCATCTCCATCGACAGGAATCTGGAGGCCGTGATGACCTCCGACGGGAAATGGAAACTTCATCTCCCCCACGGCTACCGCGATGTTGTCACTCCCGGCAACGACGGCGAACGCGGGGAAGTCAAAACCTCACAAATCGCGGAATCGCTTTTCCAGCTCATTGATGATCCGCTCGAGGAAAACAATCTCCTCGAGGAGCAGCCGGAGATCGCAAAGAAGCTTAGGGAGGCGGCCAAGGAGCATTTGGAGCGTTACCCGATACCCGCGAAGTGAACGCCCATGCTTTGCATGCATGAACCGTTCCCGCTAGCATATCTTCATAGAATTCCATCAGCTCAGGTGTTTCATAGCGCCCGTCATCTGCAAGTTTTAGGAGCCCATACAAATTCGAAGGTGAGCCTGTTCGATCCCCCGCGGCGAGGCTGTGGCAGGCTTCTCCGACCCTTCACTTTGAGCGCGCCGTGAGCGGTGGATGTAGAACCGCAGCAGTCCAAAGCCTCCGGCGGTCAACATCACCCCTCCACCAGCTCCGCGCCTTTCAGCAGACGACAAAATTCCTTTTTAGTAACGTCGTGGAGCGTGCCTTCTGCAGCGTCGGGGCTGTCGGTTTCCTTGTAGCGGATCGCGAGGCGTTCCCAGACGACGATGCGGAGATAGCGGTCGTCTTTTTTCCAGAGCTGGTTTTGCGCGAGTTGGATCATGCGGGTTTTATGAGGCCATGCCGATGGCGACGGCGATGATATTCCGTCACATCAGGCCGTTTAGGAAATCCCTTGCTCGGCGGGCGCGGCCGAGCATGTCGGGAACGGATTCGTTTTCGCGGGAGGAAAGCTCGAGGATGAGGGTGCCGACGAAGTGGCAGCGCTTGAGCTCGGACATGAGCCATGGCCAGTCGATATGGCCTTCGCCCGGCGCGAGGTGGTTGTCGCCGTCGCCACAGTTGTCGTTGACATGAACCAGGTGGAGGTGACCGGAGAGCTTGTGGATGACCATTCCGAGTTCACGGCTGAGATAAGCGTGGCCGGTGTCGAGGCAAGCTCCGACACCGCACTCGCGGATGCTGCCCAGGAGATAGAGCATGTCATTGATGTGCCCGAAAAGCAGGTGCGGCAGCATGTTTTCGAGCACGAGATGGATTCCTTTCTCGCAACAGCGCAAAGCGACGGTGTTCAGCGATTCGGCGGCGTTGTGCATGCGGGCGAGGAACTCCTCCTCCGGGGGGCGTCCGGCGCGCTCAGGTCCGGGGTGGAGCACGAGGTTTTCCACACCCATGACGGCGGCGGCTTCACAGGCGATGAGAAGCTCCGCAACGGCCATTTCCCGCGCCATGGGATCGAGCGCGGTGATGTCGATCTTGTCGGCGAAGGGCGCGTGGAAGGAAACCGGGCGGATACCCAGTGAGCGAATTTTTTCCCCGGCGCGGGCAACATCGTCCCGGTTGTGGTAGTTGAGATGGGCGGGGAAAGAGCAGACCTCGATGCAGTCAAAGCCGCCGTCACGGATTTCATCAAGCACGCTGAGGATGGGGCGGTTGTAGAAGCAGCCGGTGGAGAGACCTATGGTCAAGGGTTTCATGAAGAGGCGGGTTTGGAGAGGGTTTCCTTGAATGCGGAGAGCGAACAGCCGAGGTGATTCGCTCCGGAACAGAAGCCTTTTTCTGCCGTGGAGACGCAGTTGAAATCGACCAGCTCGTCCACACCGGTTTTCCACAGCCCGGCAAACAAGCGCGTGTAGAAATCCGCTCGCATGCCCGGGTCGTATTCCTTCCAATCCACGCCCCAGCCATAGGCCGGGTTTGCGAACCGGGAACGGATCAGTCCGGCGATGTGGCGCGGATGCCAGCCAAAGGACAGGAGCATTCGGGTGACAAGCTGGATTCCCGCGGGTTTGAGCAGACGGTCATTCGGCCACTCCAGCAAATCCGAGACGCAGAGCGGCAGGTCTTCCGGCAAGGTGAAGGGAGCGTCCACATGCAGGGAGACGGAGTAAAATTCCTCATGGAAACGCCGCAGATCGGAGCCCAGATATTCCTCCAACAGGCGCGTGGTTCCTTCTTCCTGAATGGGTATCTTGGAGCAGGCGCGCAGGGCAAGCTCCCTCACCGACGCTTCGTCCTCGCGGCAGGCAATGGCACCATACACATCCATTTCAAAAATAGGAATCGCCCTCAAGCGCGGCAGGCCATCCCCGAAGGCTGCGTCGGGCAAGAGGCCAGTGAGCCATGGCTTGAGATAATTCGTGTACGGCATGCGGATCATCCGGGTGTGCAGCGGATCCCCGTATTCGGAGACATCGATGGAAACCATTTCCCTCCGCGCAAACGCCCCTGGCCCGACATGCACGGCGGTGATCTCCACCGGCACGGCCGAGACCGGCGCCGCCAGCCATTTGATACGGTGGGCGAGGTATTCCATCACCAACGCCATCGCGGCGAACGTGCCCTGCATTTCCAACGAGATTTCCGAGAACACCCCGCTACCCGCACGCGCATGACAGGAACGGCTCAGATCCGGATCGGGATCCAGCCAGGCGAGGCGGCGAGCCACCTTCGACCCGAAATCGACCCGCCATATAAAATGATGACCCTGCCCGGTGATGAGATGCAGCGGGGTGATGCCCCAACCGAGCAGCAGTTCCTCAATCACCCGCACCGCTGGTTCCTGCATCGCGAAAGCATGGCCGGGATTCTCATACGCCATCAGTGGGGAATCGAAATTGACGTATTCGATATCGAGGTGGAAAAGCAGGGATTCGCGATCCGCCAGTGATCTTGCGATGTCGAGCTCCTGATCCATCAGTTTCGCAAGATCCGCAGGGGGATGAAGTTCACCCCGCTGCAAGAGGCAGCCATCGGAGTGGGTCACGTAGAACGCCGTTGCCGTGTCTAGAGAGTCGCCACCAAGATATTCGGCGAGACGTCGTCGTATCGCGGGATCTGAATAAAATGCGCTCATGGCGGTTGCGGGGAGGACGGCTTTTCCCCAACGGAAAAGCCAACTACACTTCTAGGCTCGCACGCATCCCGCAGCAAGGTGAAAGTCCACACGGTCCACAGGGCGGTCTAGCTAGGGAGAACGCCTTTGAGTGATGAGGGGCTTTTGAGTGCGCGCGATCATTCGCCGCTTTGGTTCACCCGCGGGCCGTTTTGCCGGGGTGCCGCGAACTTTCCGAACCAAAGCCGTATCCCGCCTAAGGATACAAAAGCGGGGATTCTCCCCGCACTCAAAAGGCCTCACCTCCCATAACCGAGCCGATCCCTAACTTGATCGCCCCGACCTTCCACACCGAAGTGGCTAGCGGATCATCGCCATCCTCAGCGTGCGGGTTTCCGCTACGATGTCCGCAGCTAGAAGTAGGTGGGAAACGACCACGCATCGCCTCGCGCCGGCGGCGAGGACTTCGCTCAGGTTATCCGGCTTAATGCCGCCGATGCAGAACGCGGGGAATCCGGATCCGACCTCGCGCTCCATCTCCGCGATGTCTCCGAGGCCGATCGCCAGGCGGCCGGCCTTTGTCGGCGTGGGAAAAAGGGGGCCGAAGCCGATGTAGTCCGCACCATCGGCAAGCGCCTGTTTCGCCTGAGCGAGGCTGTGAGTGGAGCGGCCGATGATCATGTCCGCGCCAATCCTACTACGGACATCGTAGATAGCCCCATCGTCCTGGCCGATGTGGACGCCGTCGGCACCGAGTTCCACGGCGAGATCCGGGTGATCGTTGAGGATGAAAGGCACGCCCGCCGCCTTGCAGTGCGGGATGATTTTCCGCGCGGCGGCGGCGACGGTTTCCAAAGGGATCCCCTTCGCGCGGAGCTGGAGGATGTCCGCGCCGCCGGAGAGCAGCTTCGTAGCGCAGTCTTCCATCGCGCCCTCCGCGACGTATCCGAAATCGACAATCCCGTAGAGGATGGCGTGGGAAGGGATTTTCACAGCCCTTTTTCCTCAAGGAATCTTCCGACCCAGCCGATGTCATACGTCCCGGCGGCGAAATCCGGATGGTTGAGGATTTCCTGCTGGAAAGGGATGGTCGTCTTGATGCCGTGGATGGTGAACTCGCCGAGCGCGCGCTTCATCCGTGCGATGGCGATCTCGCGGGTGGCACCGGTGATGATGAGCTTGGCGATCATCGAGTCGTAATACGGCGGCACCGAATAACCGGAATAGACGTGGGTATCGACGCGGACTCCTTTCCCGCCCGGCGCGTACCAGAGGGTGATCGTGCCCGGGCTGGGCATGAACTTGTTGTAGGGATCCTCCGCGTTGATCCGGCACTCGATGGAGTGCCCGCGCGGGGTGGCTTCCAGGACATGGCGGGAGAGCGACTCGCCGGCGGCGACGCGGATCTGCTCCTTGATGAGTTCGCAGCCCATCACTTCCTCGGTCACCGGATGCTCCACCTGGATGCGGGTGTTCATTTCCATGAAGTAGAAATTCTCGCCCGCCTCATCGACGAGGTATTCGATCGTTCCGGCGTTCTGGTAGTTGATCGCCTTGATGAGATTCACGGAAGCCGTGCCCATGCGCTCGCGCATTTCCGGGGTGAGGAGGGGCGAGGGGCATTCCTCGATGATCTTCTGGTTGCGGCGCTGCATCGAGCAATCGCGCTCTCCGAGATGGATGAAATGACCGTGCGAATCGGCGATGACTTGGAACTCGATGTGGTGCGGGTTGAGCACCAATTTCTCCATGTAACAATCGCCGTTTCCGAAGCAGGCCATGGCCTCGTTCGAAGCGGCCTGGAAAAGGGACTTGAACTCCTCCGCCTTGAAGCAGGGGCGCATCCCGCGTCCGCCGCCACCGGCCGTGGCCTTAATCATCACCGGCAGGCCGATCTCCATCGCTTTCGCGTAAGCCTCGTCGGGATCCGTCAGGATTTCCGATCCGGGAGTGATCGGCACGCCGTTCGCGACCGCGGTGGCGCGGGCGGTGGCCTTGTCTCCCATCATCCGGATCACATCCGCTGAGGGGCCGATGAAAACGATGCCGGAGCTCTCGCAGATATCGGCGAAGCGGGCGTTTTCTGAAAGGAAACCGTAACCGGGATGGATCGCGTCCGCGCCGGTGATCTCGGCAGCGGCGATGATGCGGTCGGGCTTGAGATAGCTGTCTTTGCTAGGACCGGGCCCGATGCAGACCGCCTCGTCGGCGAGCTGGACGTGCATGGAATCGACATCCGCCTCGGAATAAACCGCCACCGACTGCACGCCGAGTTCGCGGCAGGCGCGGATGATGCGAAGCGCGATCTCGCCGCGGTTGGCGACCAGGACTTTGTTGAACATGTCGGTCGGGTTACGGGGGTTATTTGATGCGGAAAAGGACGTCGCCGTATTGCACGGGGTTGCCGTCGGTGGCGACCAGCGCGCAGATCGTGCCGGAGCGTTCCGCCTTGATCTCGTTCATGACCTTCATCGCCTCGATGATGCACAGCGTTTGCCCTTCGGAAACGGCAGTGCCCACCTCCACGAAGTTCGGCGCATCCGGCGCAGGCTTGCGGTAGAAAGTACCGACCATCGGCGAGGTGATCTCCGCGCCCTCAGCGGCGGGGGCTGCTGCTGCTGGTTGCGGCGCGGCGGCGGGAAGTTGCAACGAGGCAGATTGCGGAGCGGCGGATGGCATGGAGGCGAAAAGCGCACCCAGTTCCTCCATGTCAGGGCCTTTCTTCAGCTTCAGGTGAAAATCCTTTTTGGAGAGATCGAAATGGGTGAGCCCATGCTCATTCATCAATTCCACGATGCGACGGATTTCTTGCAGGTCCACGGGGCGTATGTTTCTTGTATTTGTTGAAATGGGGAGGGTCACCGCGACCCCCCCGACACTCGCCAAAGGTAGGAAGCGTCCGGAAACCGCGTCAAGCATCATCCCAGCTTGCGGACTTTCTCCGTCCTTGCCACTCCCCTGGGCGGCTCCGAAACCAAAGCTCGCAAAACGCCGCCGAGCCGCTAGCTTGAAGTCATGCCAAATGTTGCCGATGTGATCGAGAACGCGCTCGCCCTGCCGCTGGTAGATCGTTCCTATATAGCCTCCAAGCTCATTGAGAGCCTTGAAAGCGAGGAGCTCAGCGAGGGGGCGGTGGCCGAGTATGAAAAGCGTGTCACGAAGTGGAAAGCAGGGGAGACACCAGCCACCACCAGCGAAGAGCTTGACGCCAAGGTGCAGGCGATCCTAAACGCATGAAGATCCACCACCTTCTAGAGGCCGAGTTGGAAATCCTTGATGCCGTTACTTTCTACAAGGAGCGTGCCGGGGATTTGGCAGTCGATTTTTATGCCGAGTTCAAGCGAGCGCGTAAGGAAATCGCTGCGTTCCCGGAGTTCTGGGGTTTGGTGGGAGCAGGCTACCGGCGTAAACTTCTAGCGCGCTATCCTTACGGAATCATCTACCGGGTTGAGGGTGAGGAAATCCTGATTGTAGCCCTTGTGCACACCAGCCGCCATCCCGAATACTGGAAAGGTCGCTGAGCTTCTGACACTTGTTCTCCAGCCTTGCCACGCGCCGGGCGGTCGTTGAATCTATCGCCATGCCCCAAACGCCCGAAGCCGATCCCCGCTTCAATGAATTCATCCTGCTCCAGGCCCAGAACGCGGGCCTGTTCCTCGGCCAGATCCCGAACCCGGCCACCGGCGAGAACACCGTGAACCTCCGCGCCGCGAAATCGGTGATCGATTCCCTCGGCATGTTGCGCGTGAAAACGGCGGGCAACCTTACGGATACCGAGGCAAAGCTGCTCGAAATGGCTTTGAAAAACTTGCTTCCGCTCTACCACACCGCCCTCGAAGAATCCGAATGAACCCACCCATGAAATCCTTTTCCCCTTTCCAGATCGCCCACGTCCCCGTCGGCGGACCCACCCCGTTTTTCATCCTCGGCCCCTGCGCGCTGGAGAGCGAGAAATTCGCCTGGGAGATGGCGCGCTCGCTCAAAGAAATCGCAGACCGCACCGGCATCCCTTTCATTTTCAAGGCCTCCTTCGACAAGGCGAACCGGACATCGGTCGGCTCCTTCCGCGGCCCGGGCATCAAGGAGGGTTGCCGCATCCTCGGGGAAATTTCCAAGGAGCTGAAATGCCCGGTCACCACCGACATCCACACGGCGGAGCAGGCGGAGATCGCCGCCGAGCACATCGATCTTTTGCAGATCCCCGCGTTCCTCTGCCGCCAGACGGATCTGTTAGAGGCGGCGGCGAAAACCGGGCGCGTGGTGAACGTGAAAAAAGGCCAGTTCCTCGCGCCGCTCGATACCGTAAACATCGCGGAAAAAATGCGCTCCTTCGGCTGCGAGCGTTTCCTAATTACCGAGCGCGGCACGACCTTCGGCTACAACAACCTCGTGGTGGACATGCGCTCGCTCTACCTCATGCGCAAAGAAGGCATCCCGGTGATTTTCGATGCCACCCATTCGGTCCAGCGCCCCGGTGGCCTCGGCGGCTCCACGGGTGGCGACGGCGAGCTGGCTCCCGTCCTCGCCCGCGCGGCGGTGGCCACCGGCATCGACGGCCTGTTCATGGAAGTCCACTCCGACCCCGCGAACGCCCTTTCCGACGGCCCGAACCAGATCCCGCTGGAGTTCATCGAGGATCTCCTCATCAAGCTCCTGGCGATCCACCACGCGAGTCATTGATATAGGAAGATAAAAAAACCGCAGATGGACGCAGATGGACGTGAATTTGGAAAAATGGATGAGGCATTACGTCATCTCGACCTCGGTCTGAGGCAGACAGGTTTTCCTACACAAGAATTCCCAAGATTCTTCTCTACCATCTGCGTTCATCTGCGTCCATCTGCGGTTGAATTCTCTGCATTCCGGCAAACATCATGAACCTGAAATCACGCCTGCTGGACTGGATGGGCGGCGGGAAAGGCGATTTCTCGGAGCTTTCCCTGGAGGTGTTCCGGCACCAGTTCTCGGGAAACGCGGCTTACCGGAACTACTGCGAGACGCTGGGAAAAACGCCGGAAACCATCACTTCATGGCGCGAGATCCCGGCGATCCCCACGGATGCCTTCAAGCTCCCCGGCGTGGCACTGCGCGGCTTTCCGGAAAGCGAAACCATCGGCCATTTCCTCACTTCCGGCACGACGACCGAGACGAAGGGGAAACATGAGTTCCGCGATCTGGGGTTGTATGAGGCTTCAGTGCTTGGCGCGTGGCAACTACTAGGTTTACCGGAGATCCGGTGGCCATGGTTTTTCTCGCAACGTCACGCCGACAACCCGCACTCCTCCCTCGTCCGCATGTTCGAGATTCTCTCCTGGAGAGCCGTCCTTCCAGGCGGCTTATGGCTTATCGATTCCGAAGGTAAATTACAGCTGGAAAATTTCCACCCCGAAACCCCCGCCGCCCTCCTCGGTACCTCCATCGCCCTGCTGCGGGCTTGCGATGAAATGGCACCCATAGAACTCCCGGAAGGCTCATGGATTTTCGAAACCGGCGGCAGCAAGGGACTGCGGAAATCCTTCACGCCCGCCGAAGTCCGCGCCCGCCTCTCCACCCATTTCGGCGTGCCGGAATCCCGCATCCTCAACGAATACGGCATGACTGAGCTGTTTTCCCAATTCTACAAATGGGGCGACGCGCAAACCCATACCGGCCCGCCATGGACGGGCGTCCGCGTCACCGATGTCCACACCGGCGAAGCGGCGGCAACCGGCGGGATCGGATACCTGGAAATCATCGATCTCGCGAACCTCGACACCGTCGCCGCGATCAGGACGCAGGATCTCGCCATCGCGGTTGGTGAGCGGGAATTCATCCTCATCGGCCGTGATCCCGCCGCCATAGCGCGCGGTTGCTCGCGGGGCGTGGAAAATGTTCTAGGCTTCCGATAAAGGTGGCTTGCATCAGCCGTGCAAACGTGCAAACGTGCAGCACGAAGTCATGAACGTCACCCTGAAACTTCCCGACGACCTCTGCAAGAAAGCCCGCCACCGCGCTGTGGACGAGTCGAAATCCCTCTCCGCATGGCTGACGGATCTGATTAAGCGCGAACTGCAACCGCAGCCAAAGGGTCGGAGGAAAACACTCGCGGAATTGCTCGGCGACCCTGCCACCGCCGACCGGGACTTTGAACTTCCGGACAGAAAGCGGGAAACAGAGCGCGAAATCAATTTTCGATGAAACCAATACTGCTGGACACGGTTACCATTTCCGAACTCCGCAAAGAGGGGCGGATGCACGATGCGGTGCGTGCTTGGCAGGAACAATTGCCAGATAAGGAAACATGGCTAAGCGTGGTGAGCGTGATGGAGATCCGGATGGGTCACCTGCGTGTGCTAAACAAGGATCCGGTGTTCGCACAAAGGCTCGAATCGTGGCTTGAAACCACCGTTATTCCGCTTTTTGAAGACCGCTTGTTTCAGATCGATCTGGCGATCGCCAGGGAAGCAGCCGGAATGAGAGTTGTCCACGGACTCAGTCCCAATGATTCCCTTATCGCCGCCACTGCGAAAGTCCATGGCCTCACCCTCGCGACGCGCAACACCGCCGATTTCGAAGCTACGGGAATCCGGCTGATCAACCCGTGGGAATTCGAAGCGTGAAAAACCTCGCTCAGCGTATCGCCTTCCTCGTTTCCCATCGGCACACGCTGGAGAAATGGGTGGGTGCTTACGATGCCGATACGCTCGGGAAATGGCTGGATGCGGAAATCGGCGACCGGCGGCGGCTGGAGGAATGGGTGGACGGCGCAAAAGTGGAGCCGCGCGGCCCGGTGCTGCATGTCGTCAGCGGGAATACGGAACACGCGGCGTTTCAATCGGCGTTTCGCGCGCTTCTCATCGGTTGCCGCAGCTGGGTGAAAACTCCTACGGCGGGCTTGCCGGAATTCGAGGAATGGGCGCGGGGGATCGACCTGTTCGATGTGCGCCGCGAGTTGCCGGACGAATGGCGCGCACCGGAAGTGGCGGTGATTTATGGCGGGGCGGAAACCTTGGCGTTCTTTCGCGGATGGCTTTCGCCGGAAACCCGGATCATCCCCCACGGCCCGAAACTCAGCGCAGCCTTCGTGTTCTCGGATCGCGAGGGTTTGGCGGCGGATCTGGCGGCGGACATCCTCCGCTACGGCCAGCGCGGCTGCCTCTCGGTGCGGGCGGTTTATGTGAAAGGGGATGTGGAATCGTTTTGTGGGAGACTTGCGGAGGCATTGGGCAAGGGGGGGCGACCGAAGATTGCCCCCGCCTTTTCGGAAGCCGGCGGCGTGCGCAACGCCCGCGAGCTGGCCCGTTTCCGCATCGCCAACGGAGCCGACGCCTCCCTCCGCGAAAGCCCCGGCTCGGTGGATTGGACGGTCGTCCGTGACGGTGAAACGACCCTGCTCACTCCCGGCCCGGGCGGCGGGTTCGTGACGGTCATGCCCATGCCGGAGGAAATTTCCGAGGCAACCCTTGGCGTGGAAATCCATTTTCTCTCCACCACCGTGGTCGAGCCAATCACCGAGGCGGCGCGGCTCGATGGGATCGCACCACCGCGGATCTGCGCGGCGGGTAAAGCGCAGGAACCGGGGATTTTCTGGCACCCGGATGGAGAAATGCCACTGGCCGGGCTTGTGCGGTGGCGCGATCTCGGTTGATGCTCACGCCCATGTCCGAAGCCGCTATCGAAACCACCGGAACCGTCCTCGAGCGAAAGGGCGAGATCCTCTACCGCGTCGAGCTGATGAACGGCAAAGTCGTGCTCGGCCATCTTTCCAAAAAGCTGACCGACGCGGGAACGGAGTTTTCCGATGGCACGGCGGTGCTTCTCGAAATGACGCCCTACGATTTCGATCAGGCGCGGATCCTCGGCGGCGCGTGACTCGGAAAATCTCCCGTTGCGCCCTTCCGCTTCACCGATATCCTACGCCATGACAACAAGCTGCCACGGGGAAAACTGCCGCACCCAGCGCTGGATGCGGCTCGCCCTGATGCTCGGCGCGGCCTACCACGTGCTCTTCGCGGTCTGGACGAACCTGTGGCCGTCCCATGGCTTCGACCTCCTCGGCATCCCCCGCCCCAATCACCCGATGCTCTGGCGCACGCTCGGCCTGATCTCCGGGTTCCTCGGTTTTGCCCTTTTCCTCGCCGCCTCCGATCCCATCCGCCACTGGCTCATCGTCCTGCTCGGCTTTGCGAAATCGGTGACCGCCACGGTGATCGTCGCCTTCTCCGTTTCCGGCAATACCCTCCCAGCCGCATCACTTTTTTTCCTGATCCTCGATGATATCGCCTGGATCATCCCCTACGGCGCCATCCTCTGGGCCGCGCTCCGCGCCCACGCCGGCATCCCACCTTCCCGCAGCAGCCCCTACTCCATCGCTGAGGCCGCGGAGATCTACACCCTCTCCACCGGCGAGACTCTTGCCCAAGCATCGCATGACCGCCCGCTCGTCCTTGTTTTCCTGCGCCATTTCGGCTGCACCTTCACCCGCCAGATTCTACGCGGCCTGCAGGAGCTTGAGCAGCAGGCGCAACGTCGCGGCGCCACCCTCGTCCTCGTCCACATGCTGAAATCTGGTGAGGAAATCGGCTACCTCGGCGATCACTCGGATGTCCCCCGCATCGCCGATCCGCGCTGCGAACTCTACCGCGCCTTCGGCCTCGGCAAGGGCGGTTTCATGGAGCTCTTCGGCCCCCATGTCTGGTGGCGCGGATTAATCGCTGTTTTCAAAGGCTGCGGCGTAGGCCACCTCGCCGGCGATGGCCTCCAGATGCCCGGCGCCTTCGTTTTCCAGGACGGCAAAGTCACCTCCTCCCAACCCGCCCACAGCGCCGCCGACCTCCCCGATCTGGCTTCACTTTTTGAGCGGACGCCGGGGTAGAGGCGCATCACGGCTCCGGTTTCCTCAGCTCTTTGTGGGCTTTTGATTCCAGTTTCCTGATGCTTTCCGCTGGAGGCAATTCCTCGGGCATGGTGCCGCCGAGTTCCTTGATCGTTTGGCGGACTTTGGCTCCAACTTCGCGGTGAGCTTGGTTCGCCTTGTCCTTGCCGGTGATCCTTTCGCGGCGCAACTTGTCCTCCGCCTGGGTGGCGCGGAAGAGATTGGCCGCGAGTTCGGTGCTGCCCATGTGGTCGAGGATTTGCTCGTTTTTTCTCAGGCTCTTGCGGCGGTGGATGTCCTGCGCCCCGAGGCCTCCGTAGAGTCCGATGTAGCCGTGATTTTGGAAAATGGCGTAGTCGCGGGACTCGATGACACCCGCCTGTTTCGCCGCGTCGGCGAGCTGGGTGTTGTGGGTGCGGAGGTCGGAGCGGATGGCCAGGCGGCGCTTTTCCTCCATCTCCTCATCGCCCAGTTCCTGCCGTCGGGTCTGGATCGCGAAGTAGGTTTGCCCCTGCGCCACGATTTCCTTCGCCGGATCCGCGTTCTGGATGACGAGGTAGCAGGCGTAGCGCGACATCATCTCGGTTTTTACAGGGCGCTGCCCACCTTTGCCGATTTCGATCAATTGGTCGGAGCCGACAAAATGATCTTCCACCCGCTGACCGCTATGGATGCAGGCGGTCTTTGCCTTGGAGATGACCGCCTCAAAGTGACGGTAATTCACGTAGCCGAGAACTTTGGCGAAGTCCCGGCTGGACCAGAATTCGTTGCCCGTCGGGTTGGTGCGGCGGATGGATTCAAACGGCGTGATGATGTGGCTCATGGCGAAGTTGATTATGTTCACAAGAACATCATATTCAAGGGGATTCTTTGGTGTCCATTTTCCAAGCACCCACGCCACCCCACCCGCAATTCGCAAGAATCCGGTGGACGGGGCGGTATGAAAGCCTGACTCTTCCACCCTTTCCCTCCCTTTCCCAGCATGACCTCACTCACCGGAAAAACCTTTCTCGTCACGGGCGCTTCCAGCGGGATCGGGGCGGCTTTGTGCGGGCAACTGCTGGGGCAGGGGGCGAACGTGCTAGGGGTCACGCGGCGGCCGGCGTTGTTGCATCCAGATGTTTCACCAATCGTAGCGGATCTCACCTCGCGCGAGGACGTCTCCGCGATCTTCACCCAGCTCGGAAAAATTGACGGGCTGGTGAACTGCGCGGGCGTCGCCTACCTGGCCCGCATCACCGATGGCAACCCACAGGACTGGGAGGAAATGTGGCGCGTGAACGTGATGGCGCTGACGCTGTGCTGCCAGTTCTCGCTGAAACATTTCCCGAAAACGGGAGGCCGCATCGTGAACGTCTCCTCGATGTCCGGCCACCGCGTGCCGCCTACCGGCGGATTTTATGCGCCGACGAAATTCGCCGTCCGCGCGATCACCGACGCGCTGCGCTCGGAGCTGAAAGCGTCGCGCTCGCCCATCCAGGTCGCCTGCGTTTCGCCGGGCTTCGTCGATACCCCCCTGCTCGACAACTATTTCCGAGGCCGTGAGGAAGCTCTCTCGCAAACCCGCGCGGGGATGAAAATGCTCGAGCCGGAGGACGTGGCGCACTGCATCATGACGATCCTCACCGCGCCGCCGCATGTCGAGATCGGCGATATCCTGCTGCGCTCTTCGGATCAGATGGCTTAGGTTTTCTTCGCCCTCATTCGGTTGAGCGGGGTCTCGACGTATTTCCAGGAAGCCATCGTCAATCCCCAGGTGAGTACGGCGAAAAGCGCGATCCGAACCAGAGTTTGCGGCACGGTATCGGCGTAAGGTCCCCACCAGAGGAAAAACATGAGTTTCCCGAGGATGATGGGCGCGAGGTTGTGGTAGAGGTAGATGCCGTAGGACAGCAGGCCGACTTTTTGGAGGAATTGAGTTTCCAAGAACCGTCCCGCGAAATTGTTCCAGCCTACCGAGGCGGTCGCGATTACCCCACACAGTCCCAGCGAAAGGATGGAACCAAAGAACGGCCCGATCCGGTTCGGTGGCAGGCCGATGCGCGGGCCGAACTCGAGCACGGCATAAGTGCCGCAACCCGTGACCATGAGGATTTTCCAAAGCCGCGATGAAAGGGAAAAACCCCGGTGCACCGCCAGCGCCATAAGCCCGCCGATACCGAAGAAATCGAACCAGCTCCAGCTCAGCTTGTGCGGCCAGATAAAGGGTGGCATGAAAAGGTATTCGTAGTAACGCGAGAGCGGAGCGATGGCCGCGAAAAGGAGCATCGCTACCACGAGGAAACGCCGCGGTACAAGCCATACCAGCGCCGGCCATAAGAGGTAAAACTGCTGCTGGATCGCGATGGACCAGAACTGCGAGGTGCCGTGCGGCCATTCGCCGAGCAGGGCGATGTGAAAATTGGTGAGGTAGAGGAGATACCAATGGATGTGGGGCCCGATCTTCGGCCCGAGGAAAACAAAGGCTACCGCCAGCGCCACATAATACGGCGCCATGATGCGCAGCCCGCGCCGCCACTCGAACTCCTTCCACGCCCGCCAACGCCAGCCCGATCCCAAGGCTTCCTGCTTGTCACGCGTGCGCAGCAGCGAGCCGGTGATGAGATATCCCGTGAGTACCAGGAAAAAGTAGAGACCCACTTCATAAGGCAGCCCGAGGTTCCACGCTTCCGGCACCCAATGATCCCAGCAGATTCCCAGCATTGCGAGCGCGCGCAGCCCATCGAGCTGGATGGCGCGGTTTCTTGCTGGGGTGGTCATGGCTTGGTTTTGGTGGGCGAAAAATCAAGAACAGCTGACGCTCGCCGCCCTTGCCCTAGTCCATGCGTTTCCCCGCTGTCAATCACCGACGCCACATCTCGGCCTATACCATGCTTCCCAGCGTTCTCTCGACCTGTCGTAAAACCACTATCTTGCGATGGTGTCCGCTTGAGGGAGCCAAACAAAAAAATCGTGATGAAAAACGACAAAGCAAAAATTGCAAGCCGCCGCTAGCGAAACAAGGCCGAGTAAGGTCAAGTGGCCCCCTTCACACCTAGGGGTGCGGTCGGCCCGTTGCTATTTGGTGGTTTTTCATTTTTTCGGCGCGGAGCCGTTATGCTGGAGCGCGGCAGGCTTTGCGGATGCCACATGGAAAAGCCGATGTTATGGACGCGGAAACTGCCCCTGCTCAGGGGCTTTTCCCAAGCACGGAAATGATCTGATGCGGAGTTACAATCGTGATCGGCGTATGTCCGCGATCCTTGAGGTAAATCGCCAGCTTGCCCGGATCCAACTTGAGAAGCTGGGGTTCCCAAGTGATGAACAAATCGAACGAATCGGCGATGGCGGCCTCTCCCAGAACCAGAGCCGAATGATATTCCAGTTCCGGAAAGAGACGCTCCAGTCCCGAGGCGATGTTGTCCGCGATCCCGTTACTCACTCCCTCAAGAATCAAATCCCTGATCCTCCATTTCACAAAACGACCGGTAAGCGCGTTGTGTGCCGCCTGTTTGAGGGATGGTTCTTCGAGAACTGCCGCCCCAAGCTCAACGAGCGCAGTGTTCGTGCAAAACACGTCGTAACCCTGATTTTGTAGCAATCGGTTTGCCTCCTGCGTGACAGGATCTCCGTCGCCCAGCGCGAGAAGAACAGACGTATCAACCGCAGCGGGCATCAGCGTTTCACTTTGGCATCCGCTTTTTTGCCAACCGATAAGGCGTAATCAAGATACGCCACGCGCTTTTCATCGGAAACGGTCGAAAGACGTTTACGGAGCTTGGTCGCGTTGGATACGATCTTGGGCGCTGGGGATTGCTTCGTGGCCATGGCGAAGACAACCACAAGTTTCGATAGGATTCAACGTTAAAAAAATCAGGATTTGTTCATTTCAGCAGCAACGAAAAAGCGAGCCAACCCTTTCGGGCGGCTCGCTTGGGAAAAATCGAAGAAGCCGGCTAAAAGCACGGCTCTCCAGAATCAGAGGCCTTTCTTGACGACGTCGTCGAGCAGCTCGATCACTCGGTTCGAGTAGCCCCATTCATTGTCATACCAGCTGACCAACTTGAAGAAGGTGCTGTTGAGTTCGATGGACGAGCCGGCATCGAAGATCGAGGAGTGCGCGTCGTGGATGAAATCGGTGGAGACCACTTCGTCCTCGGTGTAGGCGAGGATGCCCTTGAGGTAGGTCTCGGACGCTTTCTTGAGGGCAGCCTTGATCTCAGCGAGGGAGGTTTCCTTCTCGGTCTTCACGGTCAGGTCGACAGCGGAGACGGTCGGGGTTGGCACGCGGAAGGCCATGCCGGTGAGCTTGCCTTTCACTTCGGGGCAAACGAGGGCGACGGCCTTCGCGGCTCCGGTGGTGGAGGGGATGATGTTGATCGCGGCAGAGCGTCCGCCTTTCCAATCCTTCTTGGAAGGGCCGTCCACGGTTTTCTGGGTGGCGGTGTAGGAGTGGATGGTGGTCATCAGGCCTTCCTTGATGCCGAAACCTTCTTTGAGAAGCACGTGCACGATGGGGGCGAGGCAGTTGGTGGTGCAGCTCGCGTTGGAAATGATGTGGTGCTTGGCGGGATCATAAAGATCGTCGTTGACGCCTTGGACGAAGGTGCCGTCCTCACCGGAGGCAGGAGCGGAGATGATGACCTTTTTCGCGCCGGCGGTGATATGGCCGCGTGCCTTGTCGGCAGCGGTGAAAAGTCCGGTGGACTCGATCACGACCTCAACACCCAGCTCTTTCCATGGCAGGCCGTCGGGAGTGCGGGCGGAAACCACCTTGATCTCGTGGCCGTTTACCACGATGATGTCGTCCTCCTCAAGCTCCGGGGAGGACTTCTTCGAGGAAACCTCGCCGGCGAACTTGCCCTGCGTGGAGTCGTATTTCAGGAGGTAGGCGAGGTTGTCGGCCGGGACGATGTCGCCGACGGCGGCGACGTTGAATGTGGTGCCGAGGTGGCCTTGCTCGACGAGCGCGCGGAAGACGAGGCGTCCGATGCGTCCGAAACCGTTGATGGCGATGGTGGTCATAATTTTCTGTATGGAATGGTCATTCGAGACCGTTTGTTGCTTGTGCCGCAAACGGCTTTTCCGGCGCGGCCGCGGGATTGTGCATGGATGCGCCGACCCGTCAACCCCGCTGTCAGGAGGGTGAAAAGGCCGGCTTTACGGCTGGAAAGCATCGGAACTTGACCTTGCCATCATGCCCACCGCTCCACGAAACTCCGCCCGCAATGCTGGACATCAAGGTCATACGGGAACAGGCGGACGAGGTGAAGGCGCGGCTCAAGGCGCGCGGCGGGGATCATTGGAAACTCATCGACGAGGTGCTGGCCTGCGATGAGGCGCGGCGCGCGGCGGAGACCGCGAAGCAGGAGCTCCAGAACAAGCGCAAGACGATCTCGAAACAGATCGGCATGATGAAGGCGAAGGGCGAGGATAGCTCAGCCATCGAGGCGGAGGTGCGCGGCATCAACGACGAGATTTCCAAGCACGACACCGAAGCCGAAACCGCCTCCAAGCAGCAGACGGAGCTTCTCCTCAACATCCCCAACCTGCCCCACGCGGAATGCCCGGTGGGCGACAGCGAGGAGGCGAATCCCATCGTCCGCGAGTGGGGTGCGAAACCGGAAATTTCCGAGCCGAAGGATCATGTGGAGCTCGCCATGAAACACGGCCTGATCTCGTGGGACGACGCGATCCGCATCGCCGGGTCGGGCTTCGCGGTTTATCGCGGCAAGGGCGCGAAGCTGGAGCGGGCGCTCATCCAATTCCTGTTAGATACACAGACGGAGAACGGCTACGAGGAGGTCAATGTGCCGCACCTCGTCCTGCGTGAGTGCATGGAGGGCACCGGGCAGTTGCCGAAATTCGAGGACGACATGTATGGCACAGAGCCTTCGGAAAACGACGGCCGCAACACCCTTTTCCTGGCCCCCACCGCCGAGGTGCCGGTGACAAACCTTTACCGCGATACCATCGTCGCCGAGTCCGACCTTCCGATCAAACTCGTGGCCTACACGCCGTGCTTCCGTCGCGAGGCGGGCTCAGCGGGCCGCGATAACAAGGGCATCATCCGCATGCACCAGTTTGATAAAGTGGAGCTCGTGCAGGTGGTCGATCCGGAAACGGGCTTCCAGGTGCTGGAGGAGCTGACCGCGCACGCGGAGAGCATTTTGCAAAAGCTCGGGCTACATTACCGGGTCATCGAGCTTTGCACCGGCGATGTCGGGCAGTCCTCGGCGAAGACCTACGACATCGAGGTCTGGGCGCCCGGCCACGGGAAATACCTGGAGGTGTCGAGCTGCTCGTGCTTCGGCGATTACCAGGCGCGGCGGATGAAGTTGCGCTTCAAGGACAAGGATGGTAAAAACCGTTTCCCGCATACTCTCAATGGCTCCGGCACCGCCCTGCCCCGGCTCTACGTGGCGCTGTTGGAACAATATCAACAACCCGATGGCTCCATCAAAATCCCCGCCGCGCTCGTTGCCTATTTCGGAGCGGAAAGCATTTCCTAACCCATTTATGAAATCCCTTCTCATCGCAGCCGCCACCATCGCCACCGCGTTCGCGGAACCCGTGCCGATGACCTTCACGGCGACCGACCGCACGGAAGTGCTTTACCGTTTCGCAGCTCCCGAAAAGACGGAGGCGGGGAAATCCTATCCGCTCGTCCTCTTTCTCCACGGCTCGGGCGAGCGCGGCACCGACAACAAGGCGCAGCTCAAGAACAGCGTCGCCGACATCCTCGAGGGCGCGGCGGAGCTGGGCGAAAGCGTTTACCTCATCGTCCCGCAATGCCCTCCGGGACACTGGTGGTCGGAGCCGACACCGGGCTTACTGGAACTCAAGAATGCCGGAGAAAAAAATCCGCTGATGGACGCCGTGCTCGCGCTCGTGGAGGATACGGCGCGGAAACACCCCATCGACCGCAAGCGCATCTACGTTACCGGACTTTCCATGGGCGGCTTCGGCACCTGGGACATGCTCGCCCGCAGCCCGCAGACATGGGCCGCCGCGATGCCTATCTGCGGCGGGGGCGCTCCGCAGACCGTGGGAAAATTCAAGGACGTCGCGATCCGCATCTTTCACGGCGAACTAGATGAGGTCGTGCCGACAAAAAGCAGCGAACTGATGGCGGAGGCCTTGAGGAAAGCAGGAAGCAAGGCGGAGCTGACCATGTATCCCGGAGTCGACCACGACTCATGGACGCCGACCTATCAGGATCGCGAGGTCATCAAGTGGCTGTTCGCACAGAGGAAACCCGACTAATGCGTTTCCTAAAATCAGAGGCCGGGGCAATTATCCTCTGGCTCGCCGCCTCGCTCCTCGCGGCCGCCCTGCTCACGCCGCATCTCTATGGCTGGGGCAAGGCTTTGTTCGCGAGCACGGAGCTCATCGACTACCCTGCTGCCGTTGAGTCCATCGCCTCATCCGCAGGTCGAGCCAAGCCCGACCGCTACTTTTCCCGTTCACTTCTGATCTCCGCGCTGGCGCTGCTGCCATTGCTCATCCGTCGCGTGAAATGTCTGCCGCGCGATCCGTTGGCCGATGTTTACGCCCTTCGGCGGTTGCCGTGGAGCAAACGCCTCACACTCCTCGCCAGCGGATTGCTGATAGGAATGGCCTCGCTCGGCGCGCTAGCTCTTGTTCTCGAAGCGACCGGCGCGGCGGTCCCGAGGGAGACGGGATTTTCCATCGTGAAATTTTTCTCCAAAGCTTTCGTGCCGGCACTTGGGGTAGGTCTCATCGAGGAGCTGTTATTTCGCGGGCTATTGCTCGGGCTGTGGTTGCGGACGTATTCGGTTCGCACGGCGTGGATCGGCAGTTCATTGATGTTTTCTATCGCCCATTTCCTCAGCCCACCGGACGGGATGGTCATCGCGGATCCCCGCGCCTGGTATGCGGGATTTGAAATTCTGGGCAGCACGCTCGGCCATTTCGCCAACCCGCTGTTTTTCGTGACCGATTTCACTATGCTAACCATGATCGGTTTGTTGCTCGGTTGGTGCCGCATCCGCACCTTTTCCCTCTGGCTCCCCATCGGCCTGCATGCGGGACTGGTTCTCACCCTAAAGACCATTTCCATGGTTCGCGACATGAGCATCGAGTCCCCGCTTCCCCTATGGGTAATCGGCAACGACCTGAAATCTGGTCTCCTGCCCCTCGCCACCATCGGTCTTTGTTTCGCCTGCTGCCTCGTCGTTGTTCGGATTTTTCCCGCGAAATCTGAAACATCCGATCCCGGGAAGGTGTAAGCTGCTCTTAAAATTCCTCACCGGATGAAAAACACACGGCGCGGATGTCTGGACGGTGGCGGAGGAGATGATGACATCCCTCACCCACTCACCCCCGCATCACGGTGAGCACCGCGATCCGCCCCGCGCCCGCTTTCCGGAGCACCTTCGCGCACTCGTCCACGGTGGAGCCGGTGGTGAAAACATCATCCACAAGGAGATAGCCGGGCGGCGGTGTCTCGGGAAAAGACTCACGCAAGGTGAAAGCGCCCCGCAGGTTTTCCATCCGCTGCTTCCTGCTCAGGCGGGTCTGCGTTTCGGTGCGCCGCTCACGTTTCAGCAGGCGCGACACAGGCAGGCCGGTCTCAATGGCAATGGATCGCGCGATCTCCTCAGCTTGATTGAATTGCCGCTCCATCTGCCGCGAGCGATGCAGCGGCACCGGCACCAGCGGCCACTTCTCCTCTAGTGCCACGGCCAGCCGACGGTCGGCGAACGCCCGGCAAGCCAGCCTGCCCAGCTCTGCGCCAAGATGGATTTCCCTGCCGTATTTCAGGCGGTGTATGAGTTCAAGGGTGGCGTTGCAACGATCCATCGCCGCCCTCGCGAACTCGAAGTGGAACGAGATTGCGTTGCAGTTCGGGCAATCAAAGGGGCCGTCGATGAGGCCTTGGAAATGCTCGCCGCAGACATCACAGAACGGCGGGGCGATGCGCGGCAGACCCTCCGCACAGGGTTCGCAGAGCGCCTTGCCATCGGAAAGCCCCAGCCCGCAGATCTCGCAGACCGGCGGGTAGAGCCAATCAAGGCCATCAATCGCAGGCATTTTCCCGATTCGCATAAGCAGGGCAGGCTCAATCCTTCGAAGATTTCGGGTCGAGGGCATCGCGGAGGCCGTCGCCGAGGAAGTTCAGCGCGAAGAGGGTGGCTGCGAAAAACAGAGAAGGGAAAAGCAGCAGGTAGGGCGTGACCTCCATGCGATCCGCGCCTTCCTTGATGAGGATGCCCCATGAGGAGTTCGGTGGTTTCACGCCGAGACCGAGGAAGGACAGCACGCTCTCCAGCAGCATGATCCCGGGCACGGCGAGCGTGGTGTAAATGATGATGGGTCCGATCACGTTCGGCAGGATGTGGCGGAAGAGGATGCGGAAACGGCTCAGTCCCAGCGAGACCGCGGCCTCCACGAAATCCAGGTTATTCACGCTCAACACCTGAGCGCGGACGATGCGGGCGATGGTAAGCCAGCCGATCGCACCAATCGCGATGAACAGCGGGATCAACGTGGTGATGGGGGCGACGCGGTCGCGTTCCCACCCGGTCGTTTCGATGATCCAGGAGGTAAAATCAGAGGAAGGCTCATCCACCACCAGCGCGAAAAGGATCACCAGTACAAGGAAGGGCAAGGCGAAGAGGATGTCCACAAAACGCATCATCACCGCATCGGTCTTGCCGCCGACATAGCCGGAGACCGCGCCATAGACCACGCCGATGATCACCGCCACTCCGGTGGCCACAAAGCCCACGAGAAGCGAGACCTGACCGCCGTAGAGCACCCGCGCGAAGAGATCGCGCCCGAGTTGATCCGTGCCAAACCAATACGCCGCGCTGGGAGATGCTGCGGGGTTGGCGAGATTGATCGCCGTCGGGTTTTTCACGAAAGGCAGGAACGGCATAATGAAGCACGCGATCACCACTACCACGAGGACGCCGAGACTCAGGAGCGCCGGCTTGTTCCGCGCCAGCCGATGCCATGCGTCTTTCCACAGTGAGCTGCCTTGGGATGGTTTCGCTGCATTCGTCACGCCAGGAAATTAGCTGACTGCGCCGCGATTGAGGAGATTTTTTTCACAGCCATTCCACAGGAAGACTTAGCTTCACGCGGCTGTTTGCCGTCACGCGTTCGGCCTTGTGGGAGCGGATCGATCTATTGGCCCTGCTGAAATCCTATGGGGCAGCATCCGGGCGATTCAAAGTGATCGGAGCGCTCGATCAGGCGTGGCTGTCGGGTTTTAGACCTACGAGAACATGATTTCATGGAACAGCATCGTCGCGTTGTTCCAATAAAGAATCAACTACCCGTAAAAATCTCGCAATCGGCATTCCGCTAAAACCTCCTCCCAGCCTCGTAGATTCACGGCTCAGGGATCGTCATGCCCAGCCTGTGGGACGGCCGTGCAATTCATTCTTTTTTTTGGCCGCATGGATCCCGGCATTTCGACATCATAGAAAATCAACGGATCAGGTGTTGTCGAATAACCGGCAAAGGAAGATAGTCACCGCGTGTTGCCGGAAATTTCCACGAACATCCCCGGGCCGATGTCCTTGGCACTCGCGAGGCGCTTGGCGGATGTCGAGTGCCGGAATACTACGTTCCTAGTAGATGACTGGCCGGTTTTTTGGGAGCGGGCGGAGGGCGTGAACGTGTGGGACGCGGACGGCAACCGCTTCCTCGATATGACCAGCGGCTTCGGGGTGGCGGGTATCGGCTACGGGTTCACCGGCGAGGCGTTGCGGAAACAGAGCGTTTCCCTGATGCACGCGATGGGAGATGTCCATCCGGCGCGGGTGAAGGTGGAGCTTTGCGAGGCGCTTTCGGAGATCACCTTCGGAAAATGGCAGGGCAAGAAGGGGAAATGCCTGTTCGGGAATTCCGGCTTCGAGGCGGTGGAGGCGGCGCTGAAAACGGCGGTGCTGGCCACAGGGCGCAACGGGATTCTTTCGTTCGAGGGCGGCTACCACGGCCTCGGCTACGGGGCGCTGCTCGGGCAAGGGATCGGCTGGTTCAGTGAACCCTTTGAAGGGCAGCTCGCGAAGGTGACGCGGCGGCTGGCGTTTCCGCGGACGGAGGCGGAGCTGGAAATGTTCAGGGAGGAGCTTTGGAAAATCGATGGCGCTGAGATCGGCGCGGTTCTGGTCGAGCCGATCCAAGGGCGCGGCGGGATCGTGGTGCCGCCGATAGGTTTTCTAACAGAGCTGCGGAAATGGTGCGATACAGTCGGCGCGGCGCTCATTTTCGATGAGATCTACACCGGCTTCTGGCGGACGGGGAACATGTTCGCTTGCGAGCGGGAGGGCGTTTTCCCGGATCTCATTTGCCTCGGCAAGGCGCTGGCGGGCGGCTTCCCCATCTCCGTCTGCATCGGCAAGGCGGAGATCATGGACGCGTGGCCCGCGAGCCACGGCGAGGCGCTGCACACCAGCACGTTCCTCGGAAACCCGATGGGCTGCGCGATGGCCATCGAGGCGATACGCCGTTACCGCGAGCCGGAGACGCAAGCCATGGTAGCCGCCGCGGCGGAGCATCTCGCCGCCGCGCTCCAGACACTTTCCGACCTGCCCTCTGTGAAAAACATCCGCGGCGAAGGGCTGATGATGGGCGTGGAAACCGATAGCGGCGAACGCGCGCTTCAGGCCGTCAAAGGCTTGCTGCAGGACGGCATCCTCGCTCTCCCCGACGGCCCGCACGGCGATGTCGTGGCGCTCACTCCGCCGTTCTGCGTTTCCAGGGAGGAAATCGATTTCGCCGTCAGGAAACTGCGCGGGCGATTGGGGGGAGCACACACGCCCTCGCGTGTTGTTTCCGGCGCCCCCGCCGGAAACTTGGCTTGAGATAGGGCGGGCGTTGATTCGGCTATTCGGCGCGAATAATCTTTCCGGCCGACGGAGAGCGAGGGCGCACTCCGCAACACGCGGGGGCGCGTGTGCTCCCCGAAGACCCATCATCGCCCCTTGCCCTCGCCGCGCGCATCGGCTAAGGAATGCGCACACCTTTCCGCCAACGCCCTTGCTCCACCTCAATCCCACCCCCCTTACCTTATGGCTTGGCATCGCTGCTTTGCTTGGGGTCGCTTGGCTTTGCCTCGTTTCCTGGAAGCGCAGTCCGCACCCGCGCCGCACCGCCGCCTTGGAAATCCTGAGGTTTTTCATCGCCGCCATCGTCGTCATGCTGCTCTGGCAGCCGGAGTGGCGCACGATCATCAACCCCACCACGAAACCGCAGATCGCTATCCTTTGGGACGATTCGGGTTCCATGAAAACCCTCGATGCCCGCCTGCCCGCCGCGCTGGCCGGTGAGGGGAAAGCAGAATCCATCGTCGCCCGTGCGGAGTGGGTCGAGAAAGCCCTGGCCTCCGATCTCTGGACTCCGTTGCGCTCCGGCGGCGCGAACGATCTGATCACCAGGCCCTTCGCCACCCCCGGCGAGAGCGGCCTCAACGGCACCGATCTCAGCGAGCCGCTCGAAAGCCTTCTCGGTGAGGAAAACAACCTACGCGCCGTCGTCCTGCTCAGCGACGGCGATTACAACCTCGGCCAGCCGCCCGTCGGTGCGGCACAGAAATACCGCCTGCGCGGCGTGCCGATTTTCACCATCCCCGTCGGCAGCGAGACGCGCCTACCAGATCTCGATCTACTCACCGTCACCGCGCCGACCTACGGCATCGTCGGCGAGAACGTGCAGATCCCTTTCACCATCCGCTCCTCGCTCGACCGGCAGGTGCGCACCATCGTCCGCCTCCGCGACGAGTCCGGCCGCGAGCGCACGAAAAACATCGTCCTCGCGCCGAATGCCGAGACCTACGATTCCATCCTCTGGCGCTTGGAAAAAGAAGGCTCCTCCACCCTCACCCTCTCCGTCCCGGTCGAGGACGGTGAGCTGGTCTCCGCGAACAACTCCCGCGCCTTCACCATCTCCGGCCGCCCCGAGCGCATCCGCGTGCTCATCGTCGAGACCTTGCCGCGCTGGGAGTTCCGCTTCCTGCGCAACGCCCTCCAGCGCGATCCCGGCGTCGAGCTTTCCTGCCTCCTGCTTCGCCCCGAGCTCGGCCCCGGCAGCGGCACGGATTACATCGAGAAATTTCCCGAAACCCTAGAGGAGCTCTCGAAATTCGATGTCGTCGTGCTCGGCGATGTCGGCGTAGGAAAAAACCAACTCACCAAGGAACAGTGTGCGCTGATCCGCGGCCTCGTGGAAAACCAGGCGTCCGGTGTGGTGTTCCTGCCCGGCCGCCAGGGCAACCAGTTCACGCTCCTCGACACCGAGCTTTCCGATCTCATCCCGGTCATCCTCGATGACAAGAACAAGCAGGGCTTACCGGAAACCCTCGCCACCCCGCTCAACCTCACCACCGAAGGCCGCGCCTCGCTGCTCACGATGCTGGGCGATTCCGAGGAGGAAAATCCCGAGATCTGGCGGCGCTTGCCGGGCTTTTTCTGGCACGCTCCGGTCGTCCGCGCGAAGGGCGGCACGGAAGTCCTTGCCACCCACGCAAACCGCCGCGGCCCCTACGGCCCCGTGCCGCTGATGGTCACCAAGGCGGCGGGCAGCGGGAAAGTCCTCTTCATGGGCATCGACTCCGCATGGCGCTGGCGGCGCGGCGTGGAAGACCTGTATCACTACCGCTTCTGGGGCCAGGTCGCGCGCTGGATGTCGTACCAGCGCAACATGGCCGCCGGCAAGCGCGTGCGCCTTTTCTACACCCCGGAGCGCCCCGAACCCGGCGCATCCGTCACCCTCAACGCCAACGCCTTCGACGTGAACGGCGCGCCGCTCAAGGAAGGCGCGGTCTCCGTGGACATCACCTCGCCGGACGGCAAAACGCAGCGCATCGAGCTCCAGAAAAACGAATCCGAGTGGGGTTCCTACGCCGGGCGTTTCAAGGTCGATCTGCCGGGGGCATGGAAACTCCGAGCCACGGTTTTCGGAGCCTCGGAGCTGCCTACGGAAACCACCATCCTCGCCCAGGGCGTGGACATTGAGAAAACCGGCCAGCCCGCACGCCCGGATGTCCTGGAGGAAATCGCCAAGGTCTCCCGCGCCCGCAGCATCCTCCCCGAGCAACTCGCGGAACTCATCGGCGAGATCAACGCCCTCCCCGAGCCACGCCCCCTTGAAAACCGCATCCCCCTCTGGTCCCACTGGGCCACCCTCGTGCTGCTCGTCATCCTGTTAGGAGCCTTCTGGGTCGGCCGGAAACTCAACGGCGCGTTCTGAAGAACCCAACCTTTGAATCAACTCATTGTGCGTCTCCAGCCCGTGAGGCGTTGAGCTTCGGTGCGTGGGGAAATGTCTGAACGGGCGTCGCTCCGCGACGCGGGATGTTGGGTTCCGCAAAGTTCGCGGCTTTCAACCCACGGACTCTCATTGTCATTACTGAAAACGGTCTAAGCCACCTTGAAGATTAATTTTTTTCACTAACGCTCCATCGCCTATAGCCACCGCGAATCAAATTGACCCATCCGGGGAATCCATTTGGACTGGCCGTGATGATGTTCCTGCAGTCACATGGAGGACGCCATCACCTCCACGCGCACCGTCGAGGCGGCGGATGAAAGTTTCCGCACTGGAAAAACCGTAGAACTCTGACCACCCCGATGAAACGTAACGCCGTCATTTTGCTCCTAGCTCTCAGCGCCCTCGCCCCCGCGCTGGAAATTGAAAAATTCCGCCCGCTTTTCAATGGCAAGGATCTCACCGGCTGGACGGGTGAGGGATACATCGTCGAGGATGGCTGCATTGTCTGCACGCCGAACGGCAAAAACCTCGTCACCGATGCCACATTCGCCGCCTACGTCCTGGACTTTGATTTCAAACTAGAGCCCGGCTCCAACAACGGCCTTGGCATCCATTATCCCGGCCATGGCGATGGCGCCTACACCGGGATGGAACTCCAGATTCTCGATAACGCTGCGGACAAGTGGAAAGACCTCAAGGACTTCCAGTATCACGGCTCGCTATACAACCTACTTCCCGCCAAAAAGGAGGGCCTCAAGCCCGCTGGGGAATGGAACAAGCAACGCGTCATCGTGTTCGACTCGATGGTAAAGGTAGCGCTCAATGGCAAGGCGATCCTTGATGCGAACCTCGCTGAGCTTTCCGATAAGCACCCGGATCATGAGGGTCTGAAGCGCCGTTCTGGCCAGATCGCCTTCCTAGGCCATGGTGACAAGATTTCCTTCCGCAACATTAACATCTACGAAATCCCCCCCCTCGCCAACGAAAAGGGTGCCAAGGCGGCCGGCTACACGCAGATCTTTAACGGGGATAATCTCACCGGTTGGAAATACAAATCCACGGGGGAACATAATTGGTATGCCTCCAACGGCATCCTCAAGCACACGGGAAAAAAAGGTGAAACCAACGACCTCTGGACCGAGGAGAACTACGGGGATTTCACCATGTTGTTCGACTGGCGCTGGGCGGAGGTAGGCGAGAAAAAGGCGCAACCGGTCGTTCTGCCCGACGGCACGGAGAAACTCGGTCCCGATGGGAAAAAGGAGCTCGTCGAGATCGAAGAGCTCGACAGCGGCATTTTTCTGCGCGGCGATAGCAAGTGCCAGATCAACCTCTGGAACTGGAACTGCGGTTCCGGTGAAATCTACGGATACCGCACCGATCCGAAACAAAGCCCTGAGACGAAGGCGGCATGCACCCCGAAGCACAAGGCGGATTTCCCTGCCGGGCAATGGAACCGCACCATGATCACCGTCAAAGGCCAACAGGTCAGCGTTACCATGAACGGCCACAGCCTGATCGAAAACGCCATCCTAGACGGCATGCCCCCCGAAGGCCCGATCGGCCTCCAGCACCACGGTCAGGCCATCGACTTCGCCAACATCTGGGTGAAACGCGATTAGCCTGCAGAGCGGCGGAGAACATGTTTACCGAACGGGCGGAAAAACAAGATGCATCATAGACACCGCGCTGGACTTGGGGGAAGCGTGCGGTCATTTTCCCCACCATGACGGATGAGGACTGGATGGCCTTGGCGCTGGTGGAGGCGCGGAAAGGCGTGGGCCGGACGGCGCCGAACCCGCCGGTGGGGGCGGTGGTGGTGAAGGATGGGAATTTTCTCGGCGCGGGCTGGCACCGGCGGGCGGGGCTGCCACATGCCGAGGTGGAAGCGATGGTGGCGGCGGAGTTGGCGCACGGGAAAGGCTGCCTCGCGGGGGCTACGGTTTATGTGACGCTGGAGCCTTGCTCGACGGCGGGCAAGACCCCGGCATGCACGGGCGGGCTGTGGCAGGCGGGCGTTTCAAGGGTGGTCTATGGCTGCGCGGATCCGAACCCGTCGCATGCGGGGGCGGCGGATGACATTTTGAAAAAGGCAGGGATCACGGTGCGGGCGCGGGTTTTGGAAAAGGAGTGCGGGGAGATCCTCCGCCCCTTCGCGAAGGTGCAGCGGACAGGTTTGCCGTGGGTGATCTGGAAATGCGCGATGTCGCTGGACGGGCGGATCACAAGGCCGGAGGGCGAGGGGCAGTGGTTGAGCGGCGCGGAATCACGGGCAGATGTGCAGCGGCTGCGGGCGGAGGTGGATGCGATCCTGACCAGCGGCGAGACAGTGCGCCGCGACAAACCGTCCCTGACAATCCGCGTGCCGGAGTTGCTCGAGGGGCGCGACCAGCCTTGGCGCGTCGTGCTGACGGACAGGCCGGAATCCATGCCGGACGAGGCGCCGCTTTTCACCGATGAGTGGAAAAACAGGACGCTGATCCGCTGCGGCGGGCTGGAGGCAACGCTGCGCGAGCTGGCGAGGGAGCGCGGCGTGCTTTCCGTCATGCTGGAGGCGGGCGGGAAACTCTCCGCCGCGATGTTTGCCGCCGGGCTGGTGGACGAGGCGGTCATTTACCATGCGCCCATCCTATGCGGCGGCGGCACGCTCCCGGCGCTGGCAGGTGGTTTCCCGGAATCCATGGAGCTGCGGGAGGTGACATGGGAACGCTTCGGCGCGGATCGGAGAGTGCGGGGGCTGATCGGAGGGAAGGGCGATGTCTGAGCCGTTTTTCGAAACCACCAATGCCAAGGTTTGGCGCGGGAATGTGGTGGCGCGGCGCGGGCTGGATCTCACGCTGCGGATGGGCGAGAGCGTGGCGATCCTCGGCGCGAACGGCGCGGGGAAAAGCAGCCTGTTGAAACTGATGACCGGCGAGCTGCGGGCGGAGGCGAACCCGGGAACCTCATGCCGGCTTTTCGGCGAGGAACTGTGGTGCCTTGAGGAGCTGCGGCACCGGATCGGGATCGTGATGCCGGAGGAGGTGGAACGCTTCGATCCGGCGGAGAGCGCAGCGGATGTGGTGATCTCCGCGTTCCGGGGTGCGTATGGGCGGACGCGGGACATGTGTTTTAGCGCCGCCGAGAAAGCGATGGCCGCGAAGGCGATGGCGGACATGGGGATCGTGGAGCTGGCAGGGCGGAAGTTCGGCCACCTTTCCTCGGGGGAGAAGCGGCGTTTCCTGATCGCCCGCGCGCTCGTTCACCGCCCGGAGGCGCTGGTGCTCGACGAGCCATCGACCGCCCTCGATTTCGCGGCGCGGTTGAAACTTCTGGAAACGCTGCGCGGGATCGCAAGCGGAGGCACGACGCTGACGCTCGTGACCCACGACCCCGGCGAGATCCTGCCGGAAATCACCCGCGTGATCCTGCTCAAGGACGGCCGCGTGGTCAGCGACGGGCCGAAGCGAGAGGCGCTCAACGACCATTCTCTGAGCGGGCTTTACGGGATGCGGCTCAAGCTTTCGTGGTCGCGGGGTTGGCCGGTGGTCAGGCCGGTTTCGTGGGCTTTTTCGGAACCGGATCGTATCCGTGGGTGCCCCATGGGTGGCAGCGGAGTAGGCGGCGGCAGGTGAGCCAGGTGCCTTTCAGCGCGCCGTGGATCTTGATCGCCTCGATGCCGTAGTGGCTGCATGTCGGATCGTGGCGGCAGACGCCGTGGCCGCCGCTCACCATGCGCAGCCATGGGGAAATGGCGAGTTGGTAGAAACGGATCAGCTTGGTGAGGAGCCAGGACACGCCGCAGTCTGAGATTTCAAACTTTAAAATTCAACCTTCAACCTCTAATCCGCAGATGAGATTGAAGATGGGCTAGTGTAAAGATTCGTCTCCGGCGGATTGAACCCGGAAGCACAACGATGGCGGATGGGTCTGACCATACTTCGCGCGGTGTCTTCCAGCCAACGCATTTTCTCGGGTGGTCATTGAGTTTGTCCTGGAACTCGCGCACCCGCTCGTCGCTGATCTTTCGTAAGCGTCCCAAAATCCACCCCGGAATGCCCCCTTTCCCATCCTGAAACCCCCGTGCTTGCTGCATCCTGTTCTATTTTCCTGTTCTATTTTCCTGGGAACTTACGATTGTTCAGGTTCCGTCATAAGCGTCGTAGGTAATACAGCTACGACGCTTACGAATAGAGGCGCTTGGTAGGACGCTTACAACTTATCATTTGATCATAGGAAACGTCGTGGTCTTGCCATGACCTCAGACAACTCGAATCTATCGAATCATCAAGCATACTTTGTGCAACTGCGGGGACTGACCCCAGAAACTGACCCCAGAAACGTCCCAAGCATCCGGGCAGTCTTACCCTTCCAATCCGTCAGTCCTGCGAGGACATCGCGCATCCGGACTGTGTCCAGAATGGCGTCGTTTGGAAGTTCGAGATGCATGATTTCGACGGGAACATTGCAATTATTACAACTTTCTTGTGAAAAACAACCATTTTCTCCCAGCAAGCTGATAACCCACCTATCACGCCGACTTCGCCCTCATACGCCTGATTTTTAAACTAATAAATTTTCCCAATTGGTCTGCAATAGACTTGGACAGGCGCATCATTGAGCCCGAATTCCGAAGTTGTAGGGGGCTTCATTGGAATTTTGACCACAATGGAAGCGCAGCGAACATGGAGGAACTAACCGCCTCCAAATCCTTCCTCAAATGGCACGGATTTTCACGGATTTAAGAATACACCAAACAGGTTTGAAAACGGCTCCATAACTCTTTCTTCATCCGTGCCTTTCCGTCTTATTAGTCATTATTAGGGTCAGTCCTTTCGGATTGATATCTTCAAGCTGGCAGATCAAAAAAAACAATCTGAAAGGACTGACCCCAATAGTTATCTCTATAATTTGTTTCGCCATCATGGCACTGGCTATTTTTGTTACATATATTCCGATTATTTTTAGGATATTTGGCAATTTCATTAAATTCATAAGCAGTAAGAAATGCGAAAATGCATCTAAAAATAATGAAAATGCGCCTTTTCTTTTGTCAGTTTGGGTTGCATTGCTTATTCTCTTTTCTCTCATCAGTCCTACCCTTCATTTTATCGGGGATGTCCTTTCATTGGACGACGAAGAGAGCGATATGGTCGGGAGTTATGAGCCTAAGGCGTCGGAAAATCCCGATTTTTCCAGGGAAAACATTGTGTCGGTGGAGCGCGTCGAGACCGGTGGCCAGGTGCAACCTGGGATTGCCGGCAACAAAACAGGATTTCTTCTAACGCCGAAAAAAGTCGAGTATAAGACTACCTATCAAGGGGAGGATGGGATTCTAAGGATCCGGACTTCGAGAGATGATCCGACAAAATAATATCGTCGTCTTGCCGTTGCCTCCTTCGGCTCCATGCCGATGGGGGATTGTCAATGTAGTTGCTTGATGCTATTGTCAGTCCAACAATAAACTTGAAATGTAAAAAACTATCTTATAAACAACATACACTACCACCAATAATATAGCTATAATTACTATTGGATTAAATAAAATTTTAAGTATTTTTTCTTCTCTTTGATCCTTTTCTAACTCCGTTTTCAAGCAAGGCCGGCACATATTGCGCACCAAGTCTTTTTGCTTCATCTTAATTCCGCACATCTGACAGCCAACAACCTCATTTTCTTTGGCACAACGCTCTTGGCTTTCAGCATCAACAGCTTCCTCCATTAAAAGTTTTTCGCGCTCAATCCATTCTCTTGCCTCCTTTGCCTCTTCTGGTTTGTAAGGACAATTTTCTACCCATATAATATCTGAGACGCAATTCTGGCACTTGGGATATCGCCCCGGAAGAAGGCCGCCACACCATGGGCAAGTCCTATTTCGAGGGATGTTTCTTGCTGGCGAATTCCCTAGTCTCTGAGACTCCAGCAACTTGCCGTTTTTTTCAAGCTCTCGTAAATTTCGCTCTTGCAGGGCAAGCTGTCGTTGACGCTGAGAAACCGCAAGTAGCTCAGCCTGATCTTGGAAATCATTCGGGTCAAAATTCATGCTGGGTGCTGCTAGGTGTTTTCTTTCTGCGGGTTGCTCCTGAAAGAAGCATCGGGATGGGAAATGGGTGTTGCGAGGGAAAGGGGTAGGCGGGGTAGATCTGAAAGCTGAAACCTGAAAGGAAGATTGCTCCGCGTAACGCCGGAGATCGGGAGACTTCACAACAATATTCGTTTTCGGAAGCCTAGCTCTGCGGGTCGTTTTGCCAAGATTTGATTTAGTAGCTCATTTTCTATTTCGTGAGGGGACTCACCAAAATTTGGTGAGCCTTGCAGCACGGATTTTCCTGTCCTTCGTTGCGAGCGGTAAGCCGAGGGCGCGTGCCGTCGCGACGATCAGACGATCCGCCGGATCGCGATGGAAGGTATCCGAAAGGTGGTCATTTAGGTGATTCAATTTCGGATTCGGAAACGATGGGTTCGAAGGGATCGCCGATGAATGTCCTACCGTCACGGAGCGCGAGCCAGGGTTTCGCGGCGTTCTGAGGAATCTCCCGTGCCAATGCCGTCGGCCTCGCAGCAGGGCTGCATGGGCCAGAGCTACAGCAGGCTGTAGCAGTCCAGGGTGCTGCGCAGATGTCTTCGACGATAAAAATTTCGCGGAATCCCTTAGACACGACAAGTTCCTCGCCGGTGCGCTGGACTTCATCGAGGAGCTTCAGGCACTTCGCCTTGAACTCGGTGGCGGTGATCGTTCTCATGATTTGACCAGTTTGAATGACCAGTCAGTCGATGATGAACGGAAAGGCGGGTTGTTATTTTCCGTTATTAGGGTCAGTCCTTTCGGATTGATATATTCAAGCTGGCAGATCAAAAAAACAATCTGAAAGGACTGACCCCAATAGCACGCAATGTTGCCGAGGAAGTAGGAGAGGGAGCCTTCCTTGGTGGCGTGGTAGGTGTGCGGAAATGAGGCTGAAAATTCGGATTGCGACTTCCATATCTCGCATATATGTTCAGTAATCCTGAACATGCGTGCACTTACCACCCCGCCCGACCATGACCATCTCTTCGCGATTGCGGAGAGTCAGGACGGGTATTTCACGATGGCGCAGGCGCTGGAGTCGGGGTTTGCCCGCAGCACCCACAGTTACCATGTGAAAGAGGGCAACTGGCTCCGGGAGCACCGGGGGATCTACCGGCTGCGCCAGTATCCCCAAGCGGAGAACGGCCAACTGGTGCTTTGGTCGCTATGGTCGAGGGATCGTCAGGGTGAACCGCAGGGCGTGTATTCGCATACCACGGCGCTTTCGCTCCGCGATCTGTCCGATGCCAATCCCTCCAAACTACACATGACGGTGCCACCCGGCTTCCGCCGAAACAGCGAGGCTCCGGCGGTGCTGGTGCTGCACAAGTCCAAGCTGGCACCCCACGAGGTGATCTGGGAACGCGGCTACGCGATCACCACGGCGATGCGCGCGATCCTCGACTCGGCCGCATCAGGTGACGCCGACATGGACATGCTGCAAGAAGCCGTCGGGCAAGGTCTGCGGCGTGGGCTGATTACCCGGACGGAAGTCAAACAGGCGAAATCACGCGTGGATCTCGCCCCGGTGCTTAAACGAATCCTGGATGAATTTTGAAGCATGAAATCCTACTCGACCGCATTCGCATTTCGTCGCGCGCTGGAAGACCGGCTCAATGCCGCATCCAAGGCAGAGGGCGTGGATCTCCAGCGCATGCGGCGGCAAGTGGCGTTTGATCGACTGCTGGTGCGTCTGTTCGCGGAGGGCAATCCTCCCTGGCGGCTTAAAGGTGGCTATGCGCTGGAACTGAAGCTGTCCGTCGCCCGCACCACCCGCGATCTGGATCTGGGTCTCAGTGCAGGCATGCCGCCGGGTGAGCAGCTTCTGGAATCTCTCCAAACCGCTGCGGCGAAAGGTGCGGGCGACTTCTTTGTCTATGTGATCGGCGAGCCCATGATGGATCTGGACGGAGCGCCCTATGGCGGTTCACGCCATCCGGTGGAGTGCAGCCTGGATGGCAGGTTGTTCGCGCGGTTTCACCTGGATGTGGGGATGGGCGACATCCAGCGCGAGCCTTATGAGTGGACCGAACCACGGGACTGGCTGGGGTTTGCCGGAATCGCCACAGGCCGGTTTCCATCGATTTCGCGTGAGGAGCATTTTGCGCAGAAAATCCATGCCTACACGTTGCCACGCGGCGAGCGGCCAAACACGCGGGTGAAGGATTTGGTCGATCTGGTTCTGCTGATCGATACGTCCGCCATGGATCCGGAGCGGCTCAAGCGGGACATCGTGGACACGTTTCAGCGAAGGCAAACCCATCCGGTGCCCAGTGTGCTGGAGCCGCCGCCCGGGTTATGGGTGCCTGTCTTCACAAAACTTGCGGCAGAGTGCGGTATCGATGGCGACATCAATGCGCAGTTCGACAAGGTGGCTCGCTTTTGCAGTGGGATCCTTTGAACTTGGAATCCGCCGCCACGTTTCATAGGCTTCGCTCTTTGATCTCTGCTAGCAGATCGTCGATGAACTGCTGGACGGTTTTCGTGATGGGCTGCTCTTCGCCGCGGATGCGGACGGAGACGGTGCCGTCTTCTACTTCTTTCGCTCCGAGGATCGCCATGTTCGGGACGCGTTCCATGCGGGCGTTGCGGATTTTCGCGCCGACCTTGTCGGAAGTGCGATCCACGGAGACGCGGACACCGAGATCCGCGAGCTTGGCGGCGAGTTCCTCGGCAGCTTCCAGGGATTTCTCGGAAATGGGGAGGACGCGGACTTGTTCCGGGGCGAGCCAGGTCGGGAATTTCCCTTCGAAATGCTCGATGAGCAGGCCGGTGAACCTTTCCAAAGATCCGAAGGGCGCGCGGTGGATCATGACGGGGATGTGGGGTTTGTTGTCCTCGCCGACGTAGGAAAGCTTGAAGCGGACGGGCAGGTTGTAATCCACCTGCACGGTGCCGAGCTGCCAGTCGCGGCCGATCACGTCTTTCACCACGAAGTCGATCTTCGGCCCGTAGAACGCGGCCTCGCCGAGCTCTTCGGTGTAATCGACGCCGAGATGGATCACGGCCTCGCGGAGGGCGGCCTCGGCCTTGTCCCAGTTTTCCGGCGAGCCGACGTATTTATCGCTCTCCGGATCGCGGAGGGACAGGCGGACGCGGTAATCGTTCATGCCGAGGGTGGTGAGCACCTTTTTCACGAGGTCGAGGCAGCCTTTCACTTCCTCCGCCACTTGGTCGGGGGTGCAGAAAAGGTGGGCGTCGTCCTGGGTGAAACCGCGGACGCGGGTCATGCCGCCGAGCTCGCCGGATTGCTCCCAGCGATAGACCGTGCCGAACTCGGCGAGGCGCACCGGCAGATCGCGGTAGGAATGGTGGTCGCTCGCGAAGATCTTGATGTGGTGCGGGCAGTTCATCGGCTTGAGCAGGTAACCTTCATAGGTTCCGTCCGAGAGGCCGTTGATCAGGGTGGCGCAGGTCGCGTCTTCGTCGGCGAGTTTTTCCAACACGTCGCGCTCAGCGATGGCGGGGTATTGGCTGTCCGCATAAAAGGGGAAATGGCCGGAGGTGCGGTAGAGGTCGAGCTTGCCGATGTGCGGGGTGAAGACCTGCGAGTAGCCCTGCTTGTCGAGCTCGGCGGTGATGAACTCCTGGAGCGCGCGGCGGACGAGGGCGCCTTTCGGTTTCCAGAGGACAAGGCCTTGGCCGACCATTTCATCGATGTGGAAAAGTCCCAGCTCGCGGCCGAGGCGGCGGTGGTCGCGTTTTTTCGCCTCCTCCAGGCGGACGAGGTGGCTTTCCAGCTCCTCCTTGCTCTCGAAGGCCGTGCCGTAAAGCCGCTGGAGCTGGCCCTTCGATTCATCGCCCAAGTAGAACGAGGACGAGACCGACATGAGTTTCACGTTCTTGCACTTCGAAGTGTAGCCGACGTGCGGGCCGGCGCAGAGATCGATGAAATCGCCGTTCTGGAAACAGGAGATCTGCTCGCCTTCCGGGATCTTGTCGATGAGGTCGAGCTTGAACAGGGAAGGGCTTCCCGGGCGTTCGGTCAGGCCGCCGAGGCGTCCGGACTCGGCCATGGCCTTCGCTTCCTCGCGGGAGATCGCCTTGTAGTCGAACTTCTGATTTTCCTTCGCGATTTTTTTCATCTCTGCCTCGATTTTTTCGAAGTCGTCGGGCGTGATGCGGTGCTCCATGCGGAAATCGTAGTAGAAACCGCTCTCGATGGGCGGGCCGTAGGCGAACTGCGCGTCGGGCCAGATACGGAGGATGGCGGTGGCCATCACGTGCGCGGCGGAGTGGCGCACGCGCTCGAGGTCGGTCATCTGGGCGCGTTCGTCGAGAGTCTTGCGGTCGGACATGGGGCGGCTTTTGAAGCAGGGAACGGGCGGCAAGTCAACCGTGGCGGCGAACCGTGGGGGCGATCTTCGGTCGCCGTATCATCTTTCTGAAATTGGATTTTCACCACAAGGCGCGGAGGTCGCAGATCCTCCTTCGCCGCCTACTTCGCCAAGGCTACGAAGGCCAAGAAGGCTACGGCGGACAGGGGATCGCGAAGTAGGGTTGCGGATTTTTGAGGATGCTGGTATTTCTTTTTCCATGACTGCTGTAAAGAAGCCGGATTTGCTTTCCGTGGAAGAATATCTTGAGGGCGAGGAACTCGCTGAGGTGAAGCATGAATACATAGGCGGGACGGTTCATGCGATGGCGGGGGCGACGATCCGGCATAATAATATCACGTTTGGGGCGATGTTGGCTCTTGGAAATAAACTGCGAGGCAAGCCGTGCCAGCCATTCAACAGCGATACGAAGGTGAGGATCGAGCTGGCGGATCATACGCGTTTTTACTATCCGGATGCGATGGTCGTTTGCCAAAGCAACCCGGAAACCGACCATTACCAGAACCAACCCGTGGTGGTGATCGAGGTGTTGAGCGAATCGACACGGCGGACGGATATGGGAGAGAAGCGGGACGGTTATCTGGCGATCCCATCCCTGAAAGTCCTGATGCTGGTGGAGGCGGATCGCCCGGAAGTGACCGTTTACCGCAGGAAGCCGGAGGGCGGTTTTTCCTGCGAGCTTTACGAGGGGCTGGAATCGGTGGTGGCTTTGCCGGAAATCGAGGCGGAGCTGGGGCTGGCGGAGATTTACGAGAGGGTCGCTTTCGGTACGGCGGATTGAGGTGCTGCATGCTCTGCCGCCGTGCGATTTTCCGGCGGATCGCGGTTGCGGCTTCCCGCCAGCATGATGCAGGAAGCTTACAAATGTTCACTGCCATCGCGTTCCTTATCGTCGGTCTCGTCCTCCTTGTTTACTCCGCTGATTTCCTTGTGAAGGGAGCATCCAATCTTGTTGCGGCGGTCGGGGTCTCGATTTTCCTGTATGTTCTCTCGATGGACGTGCTGATCTCGCGGGTGGACGGGATCGTCCTTTCCGGAAACGAAAAAACCCTGCCTAGACATTTTCGGAGTGGCGATTAGTTTTTCCCACCCGAGAGGAAATCCTCCGGAAAGACGCAGACCATGTCCGATTCCCCGAACAACACCCCGCAACCGCCCAGCCCGAACCGCGCCTCCGGCGACAACAACGGCTTCAACTGGCGGGTGCTCGCCCTTTTCAGTCTCGCCCTCGTGATCCTCGGGGTAGCCTTTTTCGGCCCGCAGATGAACCCGCAGGCGAAAACAATGAGCTATGCCGAGTTCCGCACCGCGCTCGACCAAGAGCGCGTGGTTCTGAAGAACCCGAAGCAACCGTTGACCGTCAACACCAGCGACACCCCCTTCGACGCGACGATCACCGGCTGGGTGAAGCCCGAGTTGGTGAAACCGAAAAATCCCGAGGAGCGCCGCACTGATTTCCGTGTGCCTGTGAAGCTCGATCTCCAGCGCGAAGAGATCCGCGAGCTGCTCGGCGAGAGCATCCGCATAGAGCGCGTGAGTGAGGCTCCCATCGAAGGGGATGTGGAGACACTCGACCTCGCCCAAGTCCGCAAATCCCTCGCGCTCGGCGAGGTCAAGGCGAAGGATCTGCAGAACCCGCTCCGCATCCTCACCACGGACGAAGGCTCGAACGAGATGCTGGCCGGCACCCGCGTGATCACCACGAACATGGAGGTTCCCAAAGGTGAGGACGGCAAGCCCAAGGCGGCCGAGCCTTTCTCCGTGAGCGTTTCCTCCACCATCCTCGGCGACGAGTTGAAAAAACTCCTCACGGGCAAGGCGGAGTTCAAGCGCAACTCCGACTACCTCAGCAAGGCGCTGTTCACCTTCCTGCCCTTCCTGCTTATCATTCTCCTGCTGTTTTTCCTCTTCCGCCAGCAGATGAAATCCGCCGGCCGAGGCGCGATGTCCTTCGGAAAATCCAAGGCGCGCCTGCTCACCATGGATCGCAACAAGGTCACCTTCAAGGACGTGGCCGGCATCCAGGAGGCGAAGGAGGAGCTGTTCGAGATCGTCGATTTCCTCCGCGATCCCAAGAAGTTTCAGAAACTCGGCGGCTCCATCCCCAAGGGCGTGCTGATGGTCGGCTCGCCGGGAACGGGAAAAACCCTGCTCGCCCGCGCGATCGCCGGGGAGGCGGATGTGCCGTTCTTCTCGATCTCAGGTTCCGACTTCGTGGAGATGTTCGTCGGTGTCGGCGCTTCCCGTGTGCGCGACATGTTCGAGCAGGGCAAAAAGAACGCACCCTGCCTGATTTTCATCGATGAGATCGACGCCGTAGGACGCCACCGCGGCCACGGCATGGGTGGCGGCCACGATGAGCGCGAGCAGACGCTCAACCAGCTTCTTGTCGAGATGGACGGCTTCGACACCCAGGAGGGTGTCATCATCATCGCCGCCACGAACCGCCCGGACGTCCTCGACCCCGCGCTGCTGCGTCCCGGCCGTTTCGACCGCCAGGTCACCGTTTCCCTTCCCGATGTGAACGGGCGCGAGGAAATCCTCCGCGTCCATGTGAAGAAGATCAAACTCGCCGCGAACACCGACCTTGCGCGTATCGCCCGCGGCACGCCCGGTTTCTCCGGCGCCGAGCTCGCAAACCTCGTCAACGAAGCCGCCCTTCTCGCCGCGCGCAAAGGCCTTACCGCCGTGACCTTGGACGAAATGGAAGAAGCCCGCGACAAGGTGCGCTGGGGGCGCGAGCGCCGCTCGCTCGCCATGTCCGACAAGGAAAAAATCGGCACCGCTTGGCACGAGGCGGGCCACGCCTACCTGAACATGGTGCTGCCGCACACCCACCCGCTCCACAAGGTCACCATCATCCCCCGCGGCCCCTTCCTCGGCGCGACGATGTTCCTGCCCGACGGCGACAAGTATTCCACCCAGAAAAAGGAAGCACTCGCCAGCCTCATCGTCACGATGGGCGGCCGCATCGCGGAAGGTTTCCACTCGGACGACGTTTCCAACGGAGCTTCCGGCGACATCCGCCAGGCCACCTCACTCGCCCGCAACATGGTCTGCGAATGGGGTATGTCCGATGTCCTCGGCATGGTCGAATACGGCGAGGGCGACAGCCCCGTCTTCCTCGCCCGTGACATGAACAAGAGCCGCAACTACTCGGAGGAAACCGCCCGGGTCATCGACGGCGAGATCAAGAAATTCATCGACAACGCCTTCAACGAAGCAACCCGTGTCCTTACCGACAACCGCGATGTGGTGGAGAAAATCGCCCTCGCTCTTCTCGAATTCGAGACCCTCGACGCCAGCCACCTGCGCGACATTATCGACCACGGCGAGATGAAAAACCCGCCCAGCGCCCCCAAGCCGCCACCCGTCCCCGACTCCATGTCGAAAAAACCGGCCCCCAAGAAAGCCGAGAGCGACAGGCCTGAAGACGACGGCCCGATCCCGGGTGCGGTGGGTGCGCCGGCGTGAGGTATTCACAGGGCGGAATTGACCTCCGCCTGTTTTTCACTACTGTTCGGATATGCCAATGACATCCATTGCGGCACATTACGACGGAAAGCAGGTTCTCTTCGATGAAGAAGTGGATCTCCGCCCACACACCCGCCTGTTGGTGACCATCTTGGAGGATCAGGATTCGGATCGTCAGGAGTTCCTCTCTCTCGCCGCCACCGCGTTAGCCGATTCCTACGGAGAGGATGAGGTCGAATACTCCGAAGCAGATTTGAAATCATGAAGCCCGGCGATGTGGTTCTTGCGAGGCTGCAGCAGTCGGATGGCAAGCTCAAAACCCGTCCGGCGCTCGTATTGGCAAACATGCCGCCTTATGGGGATCATCTGCTCGCTGGCGTCAGTTCCCAATTGCGCCATGAGGTCAAGGGCTTGGATGAGATCATTTCCCCAACCGATCAGGACTATCCCGCAAGCGGACTGAAAGTCGCATCTCTCATCCGCATGGGCATGATCGCAACGCTTCCCTCAAACGCGATCCTTGGTCGTGTTGGTTCAATTTCCTCATTACGGCTCACAAGACTGATGGGAAATTTCATCGCCGCCATTGAAAGTGACGTGAGGTGACGAACTCACCCCAGCCACTCCGCCACCCTCTCCGCCGCGCGGCGGTGCGTGCCGTGCTCGCCGAGTTTCGCGCTGACCTCGCCCAGCCGCCCGACGAGCGCCTGGCGTTTCTCATCGTTCGAAAGGATGTCCCGCACCCATGCGCTGACCGCCGGCGCGGCGGCATCCGCCTGGATGAATTCCTCCACGACCTTCTCGTCCGCGAGGATGTTCACGATGCCGATGTATTTGATCTTCACCAACATCTTGCCGAGGAGATAGGTCGTCCATGCCATCTTGTAAACGAGGCAGTAGGGCAGTCCGAAGCATGCCGCCTCTAGGGTGGCCGTGCCGCTGGCGATGACTCCGCAGGCAGCGCGTTGCATGAGTTCGTGGCTGCCGCCGTCGGTCAGCGTGATCCAATCCTCCGCACCCGCCTCCGCGATCATCCCGCGCATGGTTTGCGCGAGTTTCGGTGTCGCTGCGGGAACCGAAAATTTCAGGTCGCCGCGCCATCTCCGCAGCGCGACGGCGGTTTCCAACATCATCGGGAAAAGTTTCGCGATCTCGCGCTCACGGCTGCCGGGGAAAAGTCCGATGAGATTCGGATCCCTTCCGCCCTCGATCCGTTTTTCCGAAAGCTCGTCCACCAGCGGATGGCCGACGTGGGTGGTTTTGAGCCCGGCGTTTTCGAAAATGGGTTTCTCGAAAGGGAACAGGCAGAGCATCTCGTCGAGGAGATCGACCATCTTCGGGATGCGTTTTTTGTTCCATGCCCAGACCTGGGGACTGATGTAATAGACCTGTTTGGTTTCCGGCAGGGCTTCCTTCACCGCTTTCGCGAAGCGCAGGTTGAAGCCGGGGTAATCGACGAGCAGCAGCACATCCGGCTTCTGGAGCTTGATCTCCGCCAGCATCTCTTCGAAGCGCTCCTTGAACCAGCCGTAGCGTTTCAGCACCTCGATCACGCCCATCACCGCCGCGTCCTCCACCCAGTCCTTCGTCCCGCCACCGCTGACCTCTTTCATTTCCGGCCCGCCCGCGCCGCAGATCTCCAGCGACCCCACCATCCCGGTGAGTTCACGTAACAACCCGGCGGCATGCGCATCCCCGCTCATTTCCCCCGCGACGACATAGATCCGCTTCACGGAAAAAAACCTACCCAATCCGCACCCCGCGCTACAACCTCCAATCCGACCACGGGACGCGCCCGTAAAAATCCGGCGAATACAAACCGTCATCACCCCGTATCCTCACCATGAAAGCCTTCCTTTTTATCCTAGGTCTGGTCACCGCAGGCATCCTTGGCTACTCCTCCGAACCTTGGTTCCGGCTGGCTCTCACCGGCAAGACACCCGGCGAAAAGCCCTCCATCTCATATCCCGCCCAGGCACCAGCCGCGCAACCGGCCATCGATCTTGCGAAAATTCCATCGGATCGGCTCCCCGCGAAAGTCATGCTGAAAGCCGAGGCCGAACTCACTGACAGCGCCTCCGACCTCAAGGTCAAGGTGTCCGCCGGAAGCCAGATCAACCTGATCCGCCTTGAAGGCGCGAACGTGATCATCAGCCCGGGAGCGGGTTCTTTCGAGGGGAAAATCCCGATTGACCAGACCGATCTCATGGAGCAACTCGCCGCCATGCCGGACACCCCGCCGCCTGCCGAACCTACTCCTGAACCTACTCCAGAACCCGCTCCAGAACCCGCTCCCGCGCCAGAGCCAGAACCAACTCCCGCGCCAGAGCCAGAGCCAACTCCCGAACCAACTCCCGCGCCAGAGCCCGAGCCAACTCTCGAACCAACTCCCGCGCCAGAAGCCGCTACCGCAGGCTCCGGCGATCCCGTCGCGATCATGAAAGCCAGCATCCAAGCGGGCGAGATTAAGGAATTTTCCTTCGATCAGGTTCTCGAATGGCAGCCCGGCGAGGGAACGGAAACGATCGACGGCCAAGGCTACCAAACCGGCATCGCATCCTACAAGGCGGAGACGGTTTTCGGTGTGAAAACGATCCAGGCCAAGGCACTCATCCAGGGCGGCAAGGTAGTCCGCTGGCTCTGGCCCAAGAGCGGCATGGAAATCAAATAAGTAGCTGAGGCGTCCCGCCTCCAAGTCATCCCCATTCCTTCCCCATGTCCCCCCGCGAAGCCATCCTCGCCCTCAACCTCCTGCCTTCGTTCGGTCCCGTCCGCATCACCCGCCTGCTTGAGGCTTTTGGCGATGCCGAGAGCGTTCTCAACGCCCCGGCGAAGAGCCTGCTGCGCGTGGAAGGCATCGGCCCGGAGACGGCGAAGCTCATCTCCTCTTGGCAGGATCACGTCGATCCCGCGAAGGAACTCGCCGAGGCGGTGGAGCGGGGCATCGCCATCATCACCCGCGAGGATCCCTCTTATCCGAAGCACCTGCTCCAGGCCTACGACGCGCCCATCCTGCTGTATGTCTGGGGGGAAATCACCGCCCGCGACCGCCATGCCATCAGCGTCGTCGGTTCGCGCCGCGCCACGACCTACGGCGTCAACGCCACCCGCAAGCTCACCTACCAGCTCGCCCACGCCGGTTTCACCATCGTCTCCGGACTCGCCCGCGGCATCGATACCGCCGCGCACGAGTCTGCGCTCGCTGCGAAAGGCCGCACCATCGCGGTCGTCGGCTCCGGTTTGGCGCGGCTCTACCCGCCGGAAAACCTGGCCCTCGCGCAAAAGATCGCCGATGGGAACGGCGCGGTGATTTCCGAGTTTCCCCTGCACCGGGAGCCCGACAAGCAGACCTTCCCCATGCGCAACCGCATCGTCGCCGCGTGGTGCCAAGCTCTGCTCGTCACCGAGTGCCCCGCCTGGTCCGGCTCACTCATCACCGCAAACCTCGCCTCCGAATACGGCAAGCCCATCTTCGCCGTCCCCGGTCCCATCGACAAACCCTCCTCCGCCGGCTGCAACCAGCTCATCCGCGACGGCGCCACCCTCGTCTCCGACGCCTCCCACATCATCGACGACATGGGCGATCTGCCCTTCGCCCGCAGCAACGAACTACCCCTCACGGAAACCCGCGAAGAACCCGAACTCCCGCCCGAAGAAGCCGCCGTCCTCGCCGCCATGCCAGCCGGCGACGAGATGTCCATCGACACCCTCATCCAGCACAGCGGCCTGCCCTCATCCGCCGTTACCGCCGCTCTTTTCAAACTCGAACTCCGCCGCCTCGTCCGCCCGCTGCCGGGCTTCCGGTTCATCCGGAGGTAAGAAGGGGAAGGGGCTGAATTTGCGATTTTTAGACCGTCTGCCAAAAGTCCTTTCGTATTGAATCATTGCTGGGCATTCCAGTCCCAGGCCGTTCTGGGGGAATCTTGCCCCAACCTTCCAAATAAACCCGAAAACCGAAATTGAACCACGGATGGCACGGAAAGGCACGGATGAAGAAAGAGTTATGGAAACGTTTTCAAACCTGTTTGGTGTATTCTTAAATCCGTGAAAATCCGTGCCACCTGTCCGTCATCTTGTCCGCCGTAGCTTTAGCGAAGGAGGAAGCCTTGGCGAAGTCGGATCCGTGGTCAAAATTCCAATGAAGCCCCCTACAACTTCGGAATTCGGGATAAAAGCACAGACTTTTGGCAAACGGTCCAACATCTGTGTTCATCCGCGTTTATCCGTGGTTCTCTTTTTCATTCGGACAGCTTTTCCCCGACGCCATGCGCTGGCTGTGGAGAAAATGAGCGCAACGGCGTCGAAGACGGACGCTAATCATCCTGGTCGAGGATAAGCAGGAAAGTGGCGAGGATGCGCGCGGACGTTTCCGGATCAAGATGCCCCATGGGACGCAGTGCCTTGCGGCTGATGGGGCGGATCAGATCGCAGGCAACCACATGCTCCTTGTCCGCAATCAGGATTTTTTCCCGAAGCGGCGTGAGCGAAATATCCGAACGCAGCGGGCAGACAAGCTGGGTCGGCAGTGAAGACAAAGCCGGATGCTGAAGCCCGACGAGGTTCGGCTTGGTTCCTTTCGCCGTGGAGCAGTAGAGTGGCAATCTCATGCCTCGGAAATGGGGAATTGAGCGTTAAGGGCGAGCGTTTCCCTGGCGACTTCCGGCGTGTAGGCGGCGGCGGCGGCGGCGTAAAATTTCGCCCTCTCGCGTTTCCGCGCTTCCGCATCCAAAAGCTCACCGATGAAAACAGACTTGGGTTTGTCTCCGCGGAGCTTGTCGATGAGTTGGGTGGAAGCCTCGTTCAGAGTCAGTGTCCGGCGGAGATTTTTCGGCGACTTTTTAGCGACTTTCATGCGATCAAGCTGCCTTCGTGGATTCCTCTGGTCAAGCCGCAATCAGGATTCTCCCCGCTGCGCGCGCCAATGCTCGAGCCGCTCCTTGATGCGTTTTTCCATGCCCACGTGATAAAGGAACTAAGGCGTCAGGACAGATCCGCTAGAAACTCGGATTCCGGAGATGTTGCGGTGATCGTCAGACTCTCACGGGCGCGGGTGCAGGCGACGTAGAGAAGGTGGCGCTCTGTGGTGTAAACTTCCTCGAGATCGGCTTCGTCGGTGATCGATTCCACGCGTTCTTGCAGCGGGATGATCTCATCATCGCAAGCCATGACGATGACGGCGCGGAATTCGAGGCCTTTGGCTAGATGCATGGTCGAAAGGGCGACGCGATTCGGCTCCGGTGCGCGGGTGCGCTCCAGTTCCGCCCACTGGACACCGGCTTTTTTCAAAGCGGCTCTTGCGCGCGGAAGCTGGGCTTCGCTGCGAACGAAGATGCCTATCTCCCCTTCCAGGAAACCGCTTTCGATTCTTTCCAGAATCAGGTCGGACACGAAATCGATTTCGGCATCCTTGGAACCGTGGATTTTCACTTCCGGATCCGGGCCGTTGAAGAGCGATACCGTGCCTTTGCGTGATTCCGTTTCGCCTTCCAGGTCGCGGATTTCCTCGGGCAGCAGTTTGTCCGCCTGTTTGCGGATGGCATGTGAGGTGCGGTAGTTGACGCGGAGAGTGTGTGAGCGGCCACGAACATCAAGGCCGAGGTCTTTCCATGAGAAAGGATGCTGGAAAATCCGCTGGCCTATATCTCCGGCGAGGAACAGCCCGTCCTGCTTGCCTGCGGTAAGGGCTGCGAGGAATCGCAACTGCGGGACGCTGAGATCCTGCGCTTCATCGACGATGGCGAAGTCGTAAGATTTGACCGGATCTGCGGTTAATGCCGCGTACATGCCCGCGGTCGTTGTAAGATTCCGTTCCGCCATAGCCCGTTTCACACCGGCCATGATTTCCCAAAGCGGCTCGCGTTGTTTCGCGCCTAGGCGGGTTTTGCGACCGGTGCGCGGCACGTTGAGATAATCGTCAAGTGTGGCGATCTGCCATGCATCGACGACGTGCTTCCACTCGCTGATGAGAAAATTTTCCGAAAAGGAATGGCCGGCCGTATTGTCCGAGACATGGCGGATCAGGGCGGCGATGCGGTCGTTTTCCGCGAATTCCACCTCGGGATATTTCGCCTCGAAAGCTTCGGTGGCCAATTCATCGAGAGCCTTCACGTCGATGCGGGAAAGCAGCTCCGAGTTTTTGCCGAGCAAGCGCCCGAGTTTCAGCTCCAGCAAGGAGGCGAGCGCGGGGGAAAAGGTGGTCAGGAGGACGCGAGAGGCGGGATTTTCGCGGAGCAGTTTCGCGGCGCGATGCAGGGCGACGATGGTTTTCCCGGTGCCGGCCGAGCCGGTGATGCGGGCGGGGCCGTTGTAGGATTTCTCCGCATAGTTGCGCTGGGAGGGATGCAGATACACCGTCCATTTTTCCCAAGGATATTCGAGGGCAAGCTCCAGCTCCTTCTCGTCCTTGATCAGGCGGAAACGGCGCTGCGCATCGGGATGGGTGATACCATCGGTTGTTTCCGTGGGTTTGCTGATCTGTGGTTCATTGCCCGTGGCGAGTTCCAGCAAAGCCTCCGCCGCCTCCTGCGGAAGGTGCCCGGCGAGATCCAGCAAAGTGGATTCCGTGGCCTTGCGGACATCATCCATCCATTCCGGCGGAATCCCGTAGGAAAGCAGGATTTCCTCGCTCATGCCTGCGAAAAGCGGCGGCTCGGCTGGCAACTCGATCTCCGCTTGCACATAGACGGGGATTTCCTGAACGAGTTCGCGGATCTCGACGATCTGGAGCGCACCGGTTTTCGGGTGGGTGGTGAGTTTCCGTTTTTCCGCCCAGGCGTAGGCCGCGTCGTGGTGGCCTACGTAACAAACCAACAGGCTCTGGCCGGAGCGGTGGATGATGAGGCGGATGTCCCGGCTTACGCGTGCCGACCAGAAATCAGGATCCTTCGCGTTTTCCAGCCGGTGCATTTGCAAGCCCGGATGGGAGGGATCCATCTGGAGATCGAACACCGAGGTCTTCACCGCCTTCTGCTCCTGCGTGGTCAGGCGGGTGAGGCTGTCGGCGAAGGTGTCCGCGAGGAGGAAATTCATGGATGAGGGGAAGTATAGGTAGTTTATCCTGGTTTATGTTTTTTTGATAAACTGGGGTAAACTCCTTCAATCTGCCGTTGCTGCCTTCTTTTCCGGGAGCAATGGTTTCTCCCTTAGTTCCTCTGGGAGGAACGAGCGAGCATCGACCAGTGGCAGTTCCACCGGGCCGTTGATGGAACGGATCGTGTGGTTGAGAACCGCCTCACGGACGGCTCCCAGCAGAACCGCACCGCCGTTCATCCGGGCGAGGTTTTCCTTTTTCTCCTCTGGAAATGTCGGGCGAATGGAGAAAAGGCCTTCGACAACCATTTCGCCTTCATACCTGCCTTTTGGCTGACCCTCTTCGGTGCCAAAGCGGTAGCTGAGGGTGACATCCCACAAATGCGTTTCGTCATTTCCCTCACGGCGAAGTGCTTCAACCGCGTAGTGGGAAACGAATTGGCTTTCATCGGAATAGACCTCATGCGCCTCCAGCCTGAAGACGCGGAAGCCGTGGCGAATGACTTGGATTGAACTCAACATCAGGCAGCGAGGGCTAGTTCGTTGGAATCCGCAGCCAAGGCCATGGATTCGGATTCCGGCATTACGGTTTCGGCGGATTGGAGATCCGTTCCAATGCTCCAGTCGGCGGGCGCAGACCAAACGGCCTGTGACTTTTCCCAGGACAATGCGAGAGCATTCACAAAGGCCCGGTTGCGCTCTCCGGCTTCCAGCGCCCGCTCCGTGGCGTCATTGTGCGCCTTGGTTAGGATATGCACGCCGCTTTCCAGCCGCTTGATGGTGGCGCTGCTCACGCCGGACGCATTCACGAGATCCTGCTGGGTCCAGCCGATTTTCTTGCGGCGTTGCTCGCAGTCCTCGCCGGTGAGCATGCCGTGCTTTGTCAGGAAAAGGGTGACTGCCTTCTTGAATCCGATGTCCGCCTGGGTGGGCGACATCCATTCCGCTTCACAGGCCGTGCAGTGGAATTTTTCCGTTTCATATTCGATCCTCTCGCCTTGGATTTCCTTCATGCTAGGACGCAGGTGAACCCCGAAAGTATCGGGGCGGCCACATCCGAGGCATTCCTCCATAGGCCGATATGCTCCGAGTCGGCGCTTGGGCGTTGTTGTTTCAGTGTTGTTCATTTTCGTGGCAGCTCAGGTGCATGTAGGTGAAAACGGTTTTGGAGCCGCGTTCCCTGATTCCAAACTTCAGATACATTTTCTTTCCCATCTTCCGGGAGTCCCAACAGAAAGCGTAGAGCCTGACATCCGAGAATCCGGATTTGGTGCAGAATTCGACTTTCCTGTCGCCAATCCCGCAAAAATTCCCGAACGCATCCGGCAGGATCTCATCGAGAAACTCCAGGACGTGTTCAAGGATCTCCACGCGGGTGCCGACCCCGAGAGCCCGAAAGCTGCGATCGTCCTGGGAATCATCGATGATTTCATAAAATCCGTCTTCGAGCGCTTTGATGACTTTCCGCACCTTCCCGGCGACTTCCTTGAAGCCGGGAACATACGGATTTCGGTTTTGGGGAGCCATTGTCAGCGCGCTGACGCCCAAAAAGTATCATGTGATACCCGGCGCGCCAGATGTTTTTAGAATTTCTCACACGGAAAACACCTTCATCACCTCGTCCCCCAGGTGGTTGATGACTTTTACGGCGATGCGGCCGGAGGTCGGTTTCGGGAAGGGGCGGGAGGTGTCGCGGTTGAGGGATTCCCAGGCTTCGGCGTCGATCTCCGCTTTCAGGGTGGTTTTGAGGGATTTGTAGGGATCGTTCTGGCCGAGGAAGTAGGCGTGGCGGACGAAGAAGGATTCCTCGTTGTAATCCGTATCGACGAACCAGCAGGCGATGCCTTCCGGGCCGGAGGAGACGACCTCGCCGGTCTGGGGCTTGAAGACGTCCACGCCGCGGATGCGGACGGTGATGTGGTCGCCCTCGGTTTTCAGCTCGATGTCCGGCTCGCCGAAGATGACGAAGAGGTTGCCCTTGCCGGTGTTCTTGAGATCGCCGGCCATGTGGAGATCCGCGTTCATGCGGGCTTTTAGGACGGGGATGCGTCCCAGTTTCTCGAACTCGGAGGAATGGGCGTCGTAGTTGAAGGCGCAGGCGATGAGGACATCGAAGCCGAGGTCTCCGGCCTCGCGGGCGGCCTCGACGAGATCCGGGCGGGAGACGGTGCCGAACTCCGGGCCGATGTAGATCCCGGCGCGCTTGACCGGGGCGTCCGGGGATTCGCCCTCCGTGTAGCGGCCTTCCCCGCAGATCATCTTGGTGCCGGGAAAGGGGGTGACGGAGCTGAAGGTGAGGCGGTTTTCCTTGTGCGCCTGCTGGACTCCGGCGGTCTTGAGGTTCTCCAGCATCAGGGTGGCGAAGTCCTGCTGCTTGTCGTAGGGGCTGGAGCCGCTGCTGAGTTTCCAGCCATCCACCACCTCGTCGTTCTCATCGACGGAGAGGAAACGGTGCGGGGAAACGGACTCCATGGTGAAGGGGCCAGCGACGCGGACTTTCTTGGTGTCCTGGTAGGGCTTGTCGTAAAGGTATTCGGACTCGGCTTTGGCGGAAATGGAGGCGTCGATCTCCTTTTGGCGGGCGATCCGTTGCTCCCACCATTCCGAAAGCAGGGATTCACACGAAGCCACGAAGTCACGAAGGCTCTGCTCGCTATCCTTTCCGGCTTCGTGCCTTCGTGTGAGATTCATTGAGCTTTC
>Ga0247837_1000309_pt1 | contig 102184 bp, 96 predicted proteins | sample LaCtaG_2_FD_187115 | JGI IMG/M metagenome (GOLD analysis project Ga0247837, IMG submission 187115) | Freshwater microbial communities from meromictic Lake La Cruz, Castile-La Mancha, Spain - LaCruzMarch2015_14.5m | ecosystem: Environmental > Aquatic > Freshwater > Lake | place: Spain... | reverse complement strand
TTAAATTAGATATGTTATTGACTGAAACAGGCTATGTTCCAACTAAAGACCAACGATTGCGAGTTTTCCTAACCAATTCGTTGGAAGAACCAAACTCAGATTCAGGCACTTTATTTGGAACTCTTCTTTCTGATGAAGCCGACCAAGCAGATGTAGTGAAAAGAGATACTCCTGTAATGTGCGTTATCGGAAATCCACCGTATGCTGTTAGTAGCACAAATAAAAATGAATGGATTCAAAACTTAATTACGAACTATAAAAAAGATTTGAATGAAAGGAAAATAAATCTTGATGATGATTATATCAAGTTCATACGTTACGGACAACATTATATTGATAAAAACGGAAGTGGTGTATTAGCCTACATTTCAAACAATAGTTTTATTGACGGTATTACACATCGTCAAATGCGTAAAAACCTGCTGGAGAGTTTTGATAAAATATACATTTTAGATTTACACGGAAATGCAAAGAAAAAAGAAGTTTGTCCTGATGGTTCAGCAGACCAAAATGTGTTTGATATAATGCAAGGTGTTTCAATAAACATCTTTGTAAAAACTGGCAAGAAAAAGAAAACAGAATTAGGACAAGTATTTCATTCTAATCTTCAAGGAAAAAGAGAAGTTAAATATAAAACATTAAATAATTCAAGTATTTCCACAATAGATTGGAAACTTTTAAATCATTCCTCACCATATAGATTTTTTGTGCCGAAAGATTTTGATTTAGACACGAAATACAATAATGGTTTTAGGTTAGATGAATTGATGTTATTAAATTCAAATGGTATAGAAACTAAATGTGATGCTTTAGCAATACATTTTGATAAGCAATCGTTACAAAATGTAATTGATGACTTTAAAAAAGACGATATACAAACATTAAAATCAAAATATAAAGATAAAGAGGATTCAAGCGGATGGAATTTTAAAAATGCAAAAGCAAGTATTCTATCGGATGTATTTACTCAACAAAAAATTGATTACAGACCATTTGATATAAGAGAAACAATAATAACCAAAAAATCTGGCGGTTTTATTGGGCGTTCAAGATTTGAAGTAATGAAACATTTTCTTCATTCAAATATTGGTATAATTATACCACGTCAAACGACTCAAGATTATCGCCATAACTTTATTACGAATAAAATTATAGAAGGTAATATCACAGCAAGCGCAAAACTTTTTGGAACGGGATGTGTATTCCCTCTATACCTATACCCCGATAACGAAGGACAACAATCTATTGACCTAAAATTAGAAAGAGTCCCAAACCTAAACACAGAAATCGTAAAGCAAATTACGGAGAAGTTGGGGTTAATTTTTGTCCCTGAGAAAAACAGGGACACTGAGCATGTCGAAGTGGCACCAATTGACCTTTTGGATTATATCTATGGAGTTTTACATTCTCAAACCTACCGAGAGAAATACAAAGAGTTTTTAAAAATAGATTTCCCAAGAGTTCCTTACCCTAAAGACCAAGATACATTTTGGAAGTTGGTGAAATTAGGAGGAGAAATAAGACAAATACATTTGTTGGAAAGTCCTGTTGTAGAGAAACCAATCTCCAAATATCCTCAAACAGGAACTAATATTGTTTATAAACCACGATTCATTCCCCCTTTGAAGGGGGATAAAGGGGGAGGGTGTGTTTACATCAACGAAACACAATACTTTGAAGATGTCCCTGAAGTCGCATGGAACTTCTATATCGGGGGTTATCAGCCAGCACAGAAGTGGTTGAAAGACAGAAAGGATAGAGAACTTCAAATTGATGACATTAGACATTATATGAAGATTATTGTTGCTCTTGCAGAAACAGATAGGTTGATGAAGGAGATTGATAAAATTGAAATAGAGTAATAAATCACGTATTCGATATTACACTAGGTGTTTCGATAAATATATTTGTGAAAAAGAAAACAAGTAAATGATAGATTTAAGCAAAAAAATAATTGAATTAATTCAGAATTCGAGAACAAGAGTTGCAGGATATACCAATTTTGCTATGGTCGTTACTTATTTTGAAATCGGAAAAAAAATTGTAGAAGAATGGCAAGAAGGCGAAAAAAGAGCAGATTATGGCTCACAGCTTTTAAAACAAGTTTCAGCTGATTTAACTAAACAAATTGGCAAAGGATTTTCTGTACAAAATTTAGAACGAATGCGTACTTTTTATTTGGTTTACTCAAAATCCTCGATGGAGTTGAGGAAATCTGAAGTATTTCAAAAATCCTCAAACGAGTTGAGGATTTCTAATAATGAGCAAACGAGCATAAAAATATTACCATTAAGTTGGTCGCATTATTTGTTTTTGATGCGAATAGAAAACGAACTCGAACGCAACTTTTACGAAATAGAGTCGCTACAAAATTATTGGAAACTAAAAGACCTTGAACGACAATTTAATTCTGGTTTGTTTGAACGGTTAGCACTAAGCAAAAACAAAAAAGAAGTTCTGGCACTAGCCCAAAAAGGACAGATTGTACAAAACCCAAAAGACCTGTTTAAAGAACCGTTTGTATTGGAATTTTTGGGATTAGACGAAATGTCGAGTTATTCAGAAACCGATTTAGAAACCTCAATCATCAATGAAATAGAAAAATTTATGCTCGAAATGGGAAAGGGGTTTTTCTTTGGCGGCAGACAAGTTCGGTTTACTTTTGACGAAGACCACTTTAAAGTAGATTTGGTGTTTTATAACCGACTGTTACAATGTTTTGTGCTCATAGATTTAAAAATAGGCAAACTTTCCCATCAAGATTTAGGACAAATGCAAATGTATGTAAACTATTATGATAGGTTTGTAAAAACAGAAACCGAAAATAAAACTATTGGCATTGTATTATGTAAAGACAAAAACAAAGCGTTGGTTGAAATAACATTGCCCGAAAGCAACAATCAAATATTTGCCTCAAAATACCAAACTATTTTGCCAAGTAAAACCGCATTGCAAGAAATCTTAAATCATTTTGAGTAAAATAAACTAGCCTAAATATTTCATTTTAACCTCTTTTCATAAAACGTGACGAGAATCACGATTTTTTAAATAAAAACAGCCTAGACAAAAGGACAAAGAAAATAAATTTCGATTTTTATCGGACAATAGTGTTTATTAGTAATTTTGAAAAGAATTATTATTTGAATCACCCTACATGATTGATAAACGCACAAGCTGTATCGATATAAAAGTAACTACCACATTTCTGGAGAACGAATCAACCCTCCCTAATGGTCCTTATCGTTATAAATACGACGTAAAAATTACCAATCATTATACGAATGCTGTCCAGTTAATTCAGCGCTATTGGAAGATTGAGCATGTATTATTAGGCAATGCAGAAGTGGAAGGAGAAGGAGTTATCGGATTTACACCAACGATTGAGCCCGAGGAAAGCTTTGAATATTCGAGTTTCACTGAATTATATATGCCCTATGGTAAAATGTCGGGGCACTATACTTTTATAGATTTAATGCAAGGTGATCAATTCAATGCTACCATTCCTGCGTTTGTGTTAACCTACCCTATCCTTCTTAATTAAGGGACACATGAACCACTTTTTTTGTTTCAAAAAAAGGTTCATTAAAATAATCACTTAAGGAATATATCTTGAAAGGATTCCGAATGGTACTCATTTCCTGCTGCAAATCGCCCCCTTTCAAATAAAGGATCCCATTTTTTATTGAATGTGCTGATTTTTTTTCAATTTTTGAAGAAACCCAGTTTAAAAATTCGGGCATTTGAGCTACCGCTCTACTTACAACAAAATCGAATTTACCCTTTGTTTCTTCCGCCCGTTGATGAAAGGCGTTTACATTTTTCAATCCCAATTCCAAGGCCACTTCGTTAACTACTTTTATTTTCTTTCCGATGGAATCAACCAAGGTAAATTGAACCTCGGGAAACAAAATAGCCAAAGGAATGCCAGGAAAACCACCTCCAGTACCGACATCCAAAATAGTAGTCCCGGGTTGAAATGCTAAAACTTTTGCAATTCCCAAGGAATGAAGCACGTGTCTCTCTTGAAAATTATCGATGTCTTTCCGAGAAATCACATTGATTTGCTCATTCCAAAAACGATATAAATCAGGTAATTTTTCGAATTGTTGCGCTTGTAGTTGCGAAAGATTGTCAAAATATGAATCAATCATTGTCACTTAGATGGTGTCCTTCGTTTTCTCCATCATATTCGCTAAAAAGTCTCTAGCGCGAAATAGCTGTGCCTTCACAGTACCCAATGGTAAATTTAATTCCTTTGCTATCTCCTCGTAACTCAATTCTTCAAAATAACGCTTCTCAACTAACTCTCTATAACGTGGTTTTAATTTACTCACCAATAAGCGCATGTGAACAATTCGCTGCCCGTAGATCAATGATTCCTCCGGATTATGCGTCATGGATTTGGCATCTATACGTCTTGAACCACCATCGGGCATCGAAATACCGGTATCCATACTCAATACTTGAATGCGCTTTTTGCGAATAAAATCGATACAATTATTAGATGCAATCTTGAACAACCAAGTACTAAAAGCAAAACTGGGCGAATACTGATCGAGTCGATTAAAAGCTTTCCCAAAGGCTTCAATGGTTAAATCATCCGCGTCGTCTTGGTTTTTTACCATTTTCAGCATCATGAAATAAATCGATTCCCTATAGCGATCCATTAATTCCGCATAAGCAGCTTGCTTTCCTGTCTTTGCCGCCTCAACCAAAACAAAATCATGTTTCGCTTTATCAGATAAATGTTCGATTTCTACCATTTTTTATACCGTTTATGATCTGAAAAATTATACATTATGGGCATTAATAGTGCATGTGCTAAATCCCATAACGGGAAGGCCATTGCAAAACGTTTTTCATTCAATTTTCGAAGGCATTTTCCTTGAATTAACCATTTTATTATCAATAATATACTAAAAATGATCAAGCCAATTATCCACCAATTCGCATTCGACAACAAAATAACAAATGATATCCAAGTCATCAACAAGGAGATTGGATATATTCCTAACAATGCTTTCTTAATAAAGTTATATCTACTTGAAGTGGTGTAATGCCTAGTCTTTTGTCTTATCCAACTTTTCCATGTTGTTGCTGGCATAGAAAAACAAAATGAATCAGGTGAAAGCTGTATCGTATAATTTTCATTTACTGCTGCTTCTTGAATAAACAAATCATCATCTCCAGAAGGCAAGGAGTAGTGTGACTTAAAACCCCTTACAGTATCAAAAACCTTTTTAGAATACGCTAAATTTCGCCCAACTCCCATGTATGGCAACTTCACCAATGCCATGGACAAATAACTCACTCCAATAAAAGCGGTATCATAACGAATGATTTTGTTTATTATTCCTTTTGTCTTATAATAAGGTGCATAACCCAAGACAATTTCCTTTTTTTCTGAAAAAGATCCCGCCATAATTCGTAACCAATGATTCGATGCTGGCCGACAATCTGCATCCGTAAATAGCATGTTTTCATATTTCGCCCCCTTAACACCTAAAGTAATGGGTAGTTTTTTACCTGGGAGTAGGTGTTTGTTTTTGGCTATTTCAACTACACGCAAATTTTTATGCTGAAGACAAAGCGCTTTCAATAGCCAAGTGCTATCATCAACCGATTGATTATTGACAATTATCACCTCAAATTCAGGGTAATCTTGGGTTAAAATATAAGGAAGGTTCTCGTATAAATTATCTGATTCATTTCTAGCAGCTATAATGATACTAATGGGAGGTAGCGCTTGAGGCTTTTTTTCTTCCTCCTTGTAAAATGCCAATCTCCCAAAAACAATTGTGACATAAAGTAACTGAATACTCGCAAAAAATAGAAGAGATAGAAATGTAATTGAAAAGAAATCCCAATGCCATTGGGTAAATAAAACCATGTAATTTGAATTTATACAAAGATGACATTGCAAATTAAATAGCTGTATCTTTGTTTTAGTTTTTTTTCAACATTGTTATGCACTTTGATTTAGTCCAGGAAGATAAAGATACCTCTGCACGACTTGGCCTCCTACACACCGATCATGGAACGATCACCACTCCTATTTTTATGCCTGTAGGCACGGTTGGAAGTGTGAAAGGGGTTCATCAACAAGAATTAAGGGATGATATTAATGCCCAAATTATTCTCGGAAATACCTATCATTTATTTTTACGTCCTGGGGTAGAAATTATTGAAAAAGCAGGCGGATTACATCAGTTTATTGGCTGGGAAAGGCCAATCCTTACTGATAGCGGTGGCTATCAAGTTTACTCCCTTTCGGGATCGAGAAAAATAAAAGAAGAAGGAGTAACCTTTCAATCACACTTGAATGGAAGCTACTTGTTTTTTTCACCCGAGACAGCCATTGACATGCAACGTAGTATTGGGGCAGACATCATCATGGCCTTCGATGAATGTACGCCGTATCCATGCGAGTATAGCTACGCGAAAAATTCCATGGAACTGACTCATCGTTGGTTAAAACGATGCCATGACCACATGAATAATACACACTCTTTATATCCGTACGAACAAAACTTATTCCCGATTGTCCAAGGCAGCACATTTAAGGATTTAAGAACAATTTCTGCCGAAACAATTGCTGAATACGGAACAATTGGCAATGCCATTGGCGGCTTATCGGTTGGCGAACCGGAAGATGAATTATATGCCATGACAGAACATGTCTGTGGTATCTTACCAAAAGACAAAGCTCGTTATTTGATGGGAGTAGGAACACCTTGGAATATTTTAGAGTGTATTTCATTAGGAATTGATATGTTTGACTGCGTTATGCCAAGTCGTAATGCAAGACATGGCATGTTATTTACTTGGGAAGGAACACTGAATATTAAAAACAAGAAGTGGGCAGATGATTTTAGTCCTATCGATTCAACTTCAAAAGTTTGGGTAGACCAAGTATATACAAAAGCGTATTTAAGGCATTTAATAAGTGCCAAAGAATACTTAGGGATTCAAATAGCCACCATTCATAATTTAGCATTTTACCTTGAATTAGTAGAACAGGCCCGTGAGCATATTAAAGCGGGGGACTTTCTTTCCTGGAAAAACAAAATGGTAAAGCAATTAGCACAAAAAAGATAATTGATGCTGAAAATCCTTGACAAGTACATTATTCGAAAGTTCTTGAGCACTTTCTTTTTTATGTTAGGAATTATCATGCTTTTCGCCGTAGTTTTTGATGTTTCGGAAAAATTGAGTGAATTCATTTCGCATCATGCCCCATTAAAAGCAATCGTATTTGAATATTATCTTGGATTTATCATCTTCCATGGAAACATGTTTTCATCGATGATTATTTTTATTTCGGTGATTTGGTTTACAGCAAAAATGGCACAGGACACTGAAATAATTCCTATGTGGTTCAGTGGTCGTCCGATAACGCGCTTTCTCCGACCTTATATGATTGCGTCAACCATACTAATGGTTTTATCCTTGATATTAAATCATTTGATCGTACCAAGAACCAATAAAATAAGGTTAGAATTTGAAGAGAAATATTACCGAGATGTCATGATGGTAGAAGATTACCACGCTGAATATCCTGGAAATCAAATAGTTTATTTTTCAAATTATTCGAATCAAGAAGGCGAAGTGAAAGATTTAGTTATTCAATTATGGAATGATAGCTTGCAGCCTACCTACTTCTTAAAAGCCAGAAAAGCGAAGAATATCATTGGATCCAATAAGTGGCACCTTACCGATGTGTATGAAAAATGGCTGTCCTTTCCGAAAGGAAAAATGATCCACTCAGCCAAAAAAGATACCGTCTTTGATTTTCAAATCAATGAAATGGCACAACGAGAAAATATTGCAGAAACAATGAACTACACTGAATTAACAAGTATGATTCAACGTGAAAAGTATAAAGGTTCAGCATTTGTACCCTTCTATGAAATAGAATTGTACCAACGCACCTCCTACCCTTTCGCTACCTATATCTTAACGATTATTGGTGTCGCTGTTTCATCAAGAAAAAAACGTGGAGGCGTGGGCGTTAACATTGCAATCGGCTTAGGATTTGTATTTATTTATATCTTCTGCATGAAAGTGATGGCAGTGACCGCCATAAAAATTGGATTCCCCGCCTACCTTGCCGTTTGGATGCCAAATTTATTGTTTGCTATTGTTGCCATCTATCTATTCCGACTGGCTCAAAAATAATTCCCTTCTTCTTTACTACGTATAAATACCTAGTCAAACTTATAAACTACGTATTGCCTAATTAGTAGCATAGTGTATTTTAACACCCCATCGTATAAAAGTTGTTCTGAGAGCTTTTAAATATTAAGTCCTTTGTGTCATAGATACAAACAACTAAAATAAACGGACATGAAAAACAACAACTACTCCTCAAAAATTTTCTTATTATTTGCAATCGGAATTTTAGCTTTTACTAGTTACAGTCAAGAAAAGTCTCAAATCTGGGCAACTATATCTGCGGAAGGAATTATTCCTAGTGTTAATTCAGATGGAAATCTAGTTTCTAGTAATGCTTCATTCAACAATTTAATTTCAACCTTATCAATTACATCAGTTGTTAAAGCGTTGCCTGCATCGAAACAAGAAAAATTACAAAAAGTATATGAAATAACTTGTAACTGTAACGAGCAAGATTTAGTAGCGGCCTTTACAAAGGAGTCATCTATTGCTAAAGGAATCGTAGTTGCACCAAAATATGAAACACTTTATACACCAAATGATTATTCAATTGAATTTGCAAATGATTATGCGCTTGATTTAATCAATGCACATAGCGCTTGGGACATTACTCATGGAAACAGTTCAGTTGTTATCGGTATCTCTGATCAAAATTATTATGTAAATCACGATGAATTACTAGGTAAAGTGACCCATTATGATGCAACGAATACCACCACACAAACACACGGAACAGCGGTAGCAATAATTGCTGCAGGAAACACTGACAATAATTTAGGTAAAAGCTCTATTGGATTTAATAGCTCTTTGGCCTTATATCAAATGTCTTTTAATGAAATTCTAGTAGCAACCTATGCTGGAATGGATATTATTAATCTAAGTTGGACGGCAGGATGTTTCTACAACCAATATATCCAAGATGTCATCAATGAAGCGTATAACAATGGTAGCTTTATTATTGCTGCAGCAGGAAATGGCAACACTTGTGGTGGAGCTGAGCAATTGGTTTACCCTGCAGCCTTAGCGAATGTGTTTTCTGTAACAAGCATCGGTGCAAATGATAACCACGAAAAAATTGCTGGTGATCCATTAAGTACTCACCAACACAATGCAACTGTAGACTTAAGCGCACCAGGTTACGACGTGGCTGTTTCAGCGGCGCCAGGATGGTACCTTACAAGTTCTGGTACTTCTTATGCTGCTCCCCTAATTAGTGGTATTGTAGCATTAATGCTTGATGTGAATCCATGTCTTAGCAATGTAGACATCGAGTATATATTAAAAAATAGTTCAATCAACATCGATAGCCTAAATCCAAACTACGCTGGAAAGATTGGGGCAGGAAGAGTAGACGCTAAGGCAGCAGTATTAATGGCAAGTAACTTCATTACAACGCCGATCCAAACAAACGCCGAAATAACAGGTACTTGTACGGGTAACTCTGGAAGTATTTCAATAAACCCAACAGGCGGACAAGGACCATTTACAGTTCAATGGTCAAATAATTACGTTGGCTTAATGCAAGACAGCTTAACGTTAGGTGTTTATGGTGTTAATATTACAGATGCACGTGGTTGCATGATCGACACAACGATTCAAATTACGACAAATGCACCTACTTTAATTACAAGCACACAAACGAATGTAAGCTGTTTCGGCCTAGGAAATGGAGCCATCGATGTAACAGTAATTCAAGGAGTTCCGACCTATACATACGCATGGAACAACGGAGCAACCACCGAAGACCTTAGCAATTTAAATCCAGGAACCTATGAGTTATCTGTAAGAGATGGTAACGGATGCTTTACTGATTTCACCTATACCATTAGTGAACCAAGTGCAATAATTCTATATGCCACTGCAACAAACGCTGTTAACAGTAATAACGGAACCATAGACTTAAGTGTTTCAGGTGGTACAACAGCCTACTCAATTCAGTGGAACAACAACGAAACAACAGAAGATTTAACAAATCTAGCACCTGGATTATATACTGTAACCGTAACAGATGCGAATGGATGTCAAGCAGCAACAGCAGGAGAAGTGATTTCCGAAAACACTAACACAGTGAGTGAACTAGAAAATAACGACTGGACGATTTTCCCAAATCCAAGTAACAATGATGCAACGATAAAATGGAATAACAATAAAGTAGATGAAATCTTTATCACTGATTCAAACGGAAAAATGATCAGCAAAAAAAGCGTACTAAATTTGAATCAATTCCAAGTAGAAAACTTAGAATCAGGTATCTATTTTGTGAACTTGTACATTCAAAACGAACAAATAGCGTCAAAGAAACTTATTGTATTATAAGTTAGTAGTTTAAGTTAAGTTAAAATAAGGCTAGTGAAAACTAGCCTTATTTTTTTTCCATTAAATAATGTTGGATTTCTCCAAACAACAAGTGCGATTTCTCGGTAACATGAAAACCCATTCGTTCGTAAAACGGCACTGCAATTTCTCTTGCGTGTAAAATGACTTTTTTTTCTTGCTTCGTTTGAGAATGAATCAAAATAAATTCCATCAAGGATTTGCCAATATTTTTTCCTTGAAACAAAGGGTCTACGGCCATAAATCTCACTTGACAAGTAGATTCGTTAAGTTGATCTAAGCGACCAACACCAATAATTAGTTGCTTATTAAAAGCCGCGAAATGCTCCGCTTCGTTCTCTTGGGCATCTCGTTCACTCCCTTTTTGTTGATTCCACGGTGCGCGAAGTACCCGAAACCTTAAATCGTAGTATGCGTCCCATTCCGTTTGGGTAAGTGGAGACCTTATTTCTATTTCCATTTGAACGCTATTTGAGGCATTCTTTTGCTTACTGTTGAATCAATGATTTCTGTTTTCATCATATTAATTGCCCTTTCACTATCCAATACCTCCGATAAATCTTTAACCACTCCATAAGGAACCTTTTCTTGACGCATGGCAGCAGAAATTTCCTCCGCCGTTTTAAGACAAACTTGATCCGACAAATAGTCGTAAAGCGATGAGCGGTTAATCACACGGCTTTTATTATCCGCAAAACGCTCATCAGTTGGTAAGGAATTTAAGTTTAAAAAAAGACACAATTTTAAAAAATGAAGATTACTACCAATCGCAAAAGTGATCGTTTTTTGATCCAATGTTTGAAACAATTCACCATAAGGTGCAATGTTAGGATGTAAACTCCCCATTCGTTCAGGTAGTATTCCTGTCATCAAATAATTAGATGCTTGATTCATTAAACTACAAATCGCCGTATCATAAAGAGATACCTCCACCGTTCTTGCCGTTCCATTTTCTTTTAAATCTAAAAGTGCGAGGAGTAATCCTTCTTTTAATTGATGCGCAGCTAAAACATCAATTAGTGCAACGGGCAATTTCAAGGGACCACTTTCCTTTGTTCCATTAATAGACATAAAACCAGTTTCAGCTTGTAGAATCAAGTCATAGGCAACTCGATCACTCTCGTGAGTATAGCCACTTATTTTCCCGATAATTAAGTTGGGATTTACGGATCGTAGAAAATCATCTGTAAGATTCAGTTTTTCTTCATCCCCTTTTTTAAAATTACTGATAAGAATATCTGCATTCACAACTTCTTGTAAAAACAACGCATGGTCGTTCGGATCTAAAAAATCTAGCTTTCGGTATTCCTTATTATAATTGATACTTGAAAAATAGGCCGATAGTTGTCCTGCTTCCTCCCCTTTTGAAAACCACGATCGAGTTACATCAGGATTGTTTTTATTTTCAATTTTAATGACTTCACTTCCTAATTCAGCAAAGAAAGTAGCTACAGATGGCCCTGCCAATACTGTAGAAAGATCAATAATTTTAAGTTTTCTTAACACTAATACCAAAGGTACTTGTTGGCTCTTAAAAATACTAATTTAATTTTAGGCCTAAGAACGAATCAAAAAACAATTATGATTCATTTAAGGAAAAAATATCGGTTTTTAGCAGTGACTCCTCGAGCAAAATTCTTAATTTTAACCATTATTTTTAAGAAATTAACGTATGGTTTTTGATATTGACATGATTAAAAGAATCTATTCCTTGTATCCAACAAGAATAGAAGCAGCAAGAAAATTAGTTGGGCGCCCACTAACATTGACAGAAAAAATTCTTTATACACACCTTTGGGAAGGTAACGCAACAGAAGCATATACCCGTGGAAACTCCTATGTAGATTTTGCACCGGATCGAGTAGCGATGCAAGATGCTACTGCTCAAATGGCCTTGCTTCAATTTATGCAAGCAGGTAAAAAGAAAGTCGCCGTTCCTTCCACAGTTCATGCGGATCATCTTATCCAAGCAAAACTTGGTGCAACCAAAGACTTGCAAGAATCGCTCAATCAAAACAACGAAGTTTTTAATTTTCTATCCTCTATTTCCAATAAATACGGGATCGGATTTTGGAAGCCAGGAGCAGGCATTATCCATCAAGTTGTGTTAGAGAACTATGCCTTTCCTGGTGGAATGATGATTGGAACAGATTCTCATACCGTCAACGCTGGAGGTTTAGGGATGATTGCCATCGGAGTTGGTGGAGCAGATGCAGTTGATGTAATGGCGGCAATGGCTTGGGAGCTAAAATTCCCTAAGTTAATTGGGGTAAAATTAACAGGAAAACTAAACGGTTGGACCTCTGCGAAAGATGTAATTCTCAAGGTCGCAGATATTTTAACCGTGAAAGGAGGAACAGGTGCAGTAGTCGAATATTTTGGAGAAGGAGCACTTTCCTTATCCTGTACTGGAAAAGGTACTATTTGTAATATGGGAGCTGAAATCGGTGCTACCACTTCAACCTTTGGTTACGATGAATCAATGCGAAGGTATTTGAATGCAACGGGAAGAGCAGAGGTTGTAAGTGCAGCGGATCTTATTGCTGAACATTTGACGGGAGATCCTGAAGTATACGAGAATCCAACAGCCTATTTTGATCAATTAATAGAAATAAATCTTAGTGAATTAGAGCCTCATATCAATGGCCCTTTCACGCCAGATCGTGGGACGCCAATTTCAAAAATGAAGGACGACGCAGCGGCAAATGAATGGCCAACAAAAGTAGAATGGGGATTAATTGGTGCATGTACGAATTCATCGTATGAAGATTTAGCTAGAGCAGCATCGATTGTAAAACAAGCTGTTGCCAATGGGATTATGCCAAAGGCTGAATTTGGAATCAATCCTGGTTCTGAACAAGTACGCTTTACAGCAGAACGTGATGGAATATTGGAAGATTTTGAAAAAATGGGAACCAAAATATTTACTAATGCTTGCGGTCCGTGTATAGGACAATGGTCACGAGAAGGATCAGAAAAACAAGAAAAAAATACCATCATACATTCGTTTAATCGTAATTTTTCTAAACGTGCTGATGGCAATCCAAATACTCACGCTTTTGTAGCCTCGCCAGAAATAGTTGCTGCGATTGCAATATCTGGTGACCTTGGATTTAATCCATTAACTGACTCTTTAATTAATAAAGATGGTGAGGCTTTTAAATTCTCGCCACCACAAGGTGACGAACTACCTTTATTAGGCTTTTCGGTAGAAGACAATGGTTATCAAGCACCTGCTGAAGATGGAGCAAGAGTTCAAATTATTGTTGCTGAAGATTCATCTAGGTTGCAATTATTAGACAATTTCCCAATGTGGGACGGCGAAAACATTACAGGAGCCAAGTTACTTATCAAAGCAAAAGGCAAATGTACAACCGACCATATTTCTATGGCAGGACCTTGGCTTAAATACCGTGGACATTTGGATAACATCTCCAACAATTTATTGATTGGTGCCGAAAACGCCTTTAATGGCAAAGCAAATTGTGTGAAAAATTCACTTACATTAAATTACGGAGAAGTCCCAGCGGTGCAACGAGCCTATAAAGCGGCTGGTATTCCAACAATTGTTGTGGGAGACCATAACTACGGAGAGGGTTCCTCCCGTGAGCATGCGGCCATGGAGCCAAGACATCTAGGCGTAACTGCAGTAATCGTGAAATCATTCGCACGTATCCATGAAACTAATCTCAAAAAACAAGGAATGTTAGGCCTTACTTTTCAAAATGAAGCAGATTATGATAAAATACAAGAAGATGACACTTTCAACTTTATTGATTTAACATCATTCCAACCTGGCAAAGCATTGACATTAGAAATTGTGCATTCAACTGGTAAAACGGATACAATTTTATTGAATCATACCTACAATAGCTCTCAAATAGATTGGTTTAAGGCAGGGTCGGCCTTGAATTTGATTAAGTTAATGGAAAACTAAAATCCTAAGCTATAGGGCATATAAAAAAAGCCATCCGTCTCTCGACGGATGGCTTTTTCATTTAATGCATTTCTTAGAATTTAGCCGAAACACCAAATTGAATGGTACCTCCGCCAAAACTTCCCAGTTCAACGTGTCCTCCAAAATTACGGGTAAAGTAAAATTTAGCGCCTATTGCCAAACGAAAACTGATAGGGAAGAAAACCTCATCAACGGAACTCAAAAAATTTGAACTTGAGGGGTCGTATGGTGTGGAAGTGAAGGTTCGATTAATTCCATAATAACCAACTCCCAAACCTCCATAAAAATTTACTTTTTCATTAGTTAAGAAATAATAATTCAACCTGCCCATTGCGCGGTATCTTTCGGCCGTATACTTCTCACTATAAGGCATTAGCAGCGCCATACCATTGGTGTCAAATAATTGATTATTAAATTCATCGTATTGATAACCGATATAATCCGAAGTATAACCCGACTTTACATAATTAAAGTCTGTACCCAAGCCTAATTTGTCAGTAAGCATGTACTCTAAACGAAAACCATACGAAAAAAACCCACCAACAAGTTTATAGCTATCAGATCCCTGGGTATTAATTGAAAAGAGTTGAGATACTCCCAAGTTTGGATAATTTGGTATACCAACGTAAGGATCAACTAGTATATCTCCTCTAAGCAATTGTGAATTAACACAAAGGGAGTTCACTAGAAAACAAATGAAAATTATTTTTTTTATAGACATAATCTGAATTTGAAGGATTAATAGTTAATTTGGCATAAATCTAAGTCTTTTTTATGACCAATTTGAGTAAATATAATTTTACCTTCTTACTGTTCTTAACGATTATACTTTTTTGCTGTAAAAAAAACGATTCGAGTAATATTAACGTTCACATTGAAAGTATTCCTGGAAGTAAGTACCACCAAGAAAATGGAACGTGGTGGGGATACAACCAGCAAAAAATTGTTCGATTTGAAAACAAGGTCTTCATGACTGTTGTCGATAATGATAATTTAACGAACGGCTTACCCAACGCAAACAATCCATCTACCGTTTACCTCTATTGTAAAACAGAAAATGGACCTTGGGTGAAGGGTGCCGGAATTCCTACTTCACGACCTGCAAATATCTTGGTCGATTCAAAAGGCGCCATTCACTTAATTGTTTTTGAACCCACGGAAACTGATCCCACAGAAAATGGGTCGCTTGGAAAACTGAAACACTACACTTTTCCAAATGCTAAAAGTGGTGATATATTTAATCATACAATAGAATTAATCGTTGATCATACACCTGGAACCTCTGAAACTGTAAACATACGTATTGGAGCATCCATCAGCGCGGACGATATACTGTATGTTTCGTTTGGATTGTACCAAGACCTTAAACTCTATTACAAGCAGGTCGATGCACCCAATTGGACCGAAGAAATGGCTGGCCAAAATTTGGGCAACTCCTACTACTACCCTTTCGTATTAGGAACACCTAATGGACCTTGCGTTTTGGCTGTGCAAGACGATTATGTTGGTCCCGGATTACCGGCTATTTATTATAAAAATAAATTCTTCCACCGTTTTAGTGGCACATGGAACAACCAAACTATTTGTGATTTGAGTTCCCACCCCTTAGCAGCGACTCGGAACAGATTAGTAGATAATTGCGAATTATTTCTAAGCTCCTCCAACAAAGTGATTGGTATCTATCAAAAACTACTTGATCCCCTGGTGGAATGGAAATCGAGCTACTACCAACTAGAAGTAGATGCAAGCGGTCAAACTACAGAAGTTCCTATTCCTTTAGAAATAGACGATATTAATCGAATTAGATTGATTGAACATCAAGGAATCATTTATTACCTGTGTATCAACTACAATGGATTATTTATTAAGAAAGGAATTGATGGAAGTCTAAAAGAAATCAAATTGCCCTCTTTTGTTTCAGGAAACTATATGTACTTGAGCAATGCGTCTAATGGCAGTTCCATAAATTCAAACTACATTGACATTCTTTTACTTAATGGGAATTCACAAGATTATCCCAATGGGACCAACCATTATGTCCGCATAAATAAATGTGAGTTAGAAAAACTTTGATGCAATTACTTTACTTGCTTTCTGCCTAAAAAGTAATATAAAACAAGTATTCACAAAACAATATTGTACTTTTAACAAAAAGAAAACAATCTACCATGAAAAAAAACGCTACTCTTATTTATCATCATCGCTGCGAACACTTGTTTGGCGCAGAATGGCCCTATATCATTTGAAACCGGTGGTTACGGAACACTTTGGACCTGGACCGTATTTGAAAAGTCCGTTAAAAATCTAGCTCTTTACTTTTAGCGCATAAAAAAAGCCATCCGTCAAATAACGGATGGCTTTTTCAATTAATGAATTACTTAGAATTTAGCTGAAAGGCCAAATTGGATTAAGCCTCCACCAAAAACGCCTAATTCTACATGGGCACCAATATTCTGAGTGAAATATATTTTAGTGCCTATTGCCAATCTTGTGGATATAGGAATCAATGCTTTATTAAAACTGTCATTAGTGCTGTATGGATTAGAAGGGGTGGTAGTAAATTCGCGTTTAGCACTTTTATACCCTGCAGCAAAACCAGAATAAACATCCACTTTATCACTTTGGAAAAAATGATAATTTAGACGAAACATGGCACGCAATTTTTTCGATGTATATTCATCTGTGTAATCTGCTGTTAACGCATCTCCATTCATGTCATAAATAACAGCTCCAGAAGCATCGTATTGATAATCAGTATAATCATAAGAAAAGCCTGAAACTTCATAATTAACATCTGCTCCAATACCTACTTTATCAGCGATCATATATTCAATTCTCCCCCCATAAGATAAGGCGCTTCCTATCGTTTTATAATTAGCTACAGACGTATTTGAACCATCATATTGACTATACAACAAACTGTTCGCCCAATTAGGAACCCCAATGTATGGGTCAATCATAACATTACCTTGCATGATTTGAGCATTCATAGCAACTAGACTAATTGAAAATCCAGCGATTAAAAGTAGTTTTTTCATCATTTTTTTTTTTAGATTAAAAATTTAATTAAAATGTTAGTTCCAAACTTTTTGGTCAACATCCCTAAGTTTAGGGGCAAAATTAATAAATATTTTTAATGACAAATATTTATTTATACAAAGTTTTCTTGAAGCTTATTATAATACACTTCTGTCCTCCGCCCAGGCAGAAAAAATCGGACTTTATTTTCTTCATCCTCCCTTTGCCAATCGAGACGAAAAAAAAAAAAAAAAAAAAAAAAAAAAAAAAAACTAATCAATAAGACCTAAAGCTTCTAGGTCGTTAAAAAAATTAGGATATGATTTCGATACGCAAGCTACATTATCGATGATAATTTCAGATGCAGCAATGCAAGCTGCCATTGCACCAGCCATTGACATACGGTGATCATTATAGGTAACGATCGTTCCGCCCTGCACTACTCCATTGCCTTCAATAAAGATGCTGTCCGAAACAATTTTAAAATTCACCCTAAAAACGTTCAGCATCTTGACAATACTAAGTTGACGATTTGATTCTTTATTCACTAAACGATGAAGTCCTTTAATTTCACACGTACCCACTGCAGCGCATGCTAAAATCGCAAGAGGAGGGAATAAATCTGGGCATTGAGTGGCATCAAAGACAAAGGGGCGTTTTTCCTTTTGCTTCACCGTAATTTCCTGTTCATAAACTTCCACTATGGCGCCAAATGCCTCTAAGACCTCCAATATACATTTGTCTGCTTGAGTAGAAACAATTGACAACCCTTTCATTGTAATTTCACCAGAAATAGCCGCGCCCACCAAGTGATTCGCCGCACCGCTCCAATCGCCTTCTATAATCATTTTTTGAGGAGACATCAGTTGATTGCCATTCACATAAAATGTGTTGTAATCTTCATGGCGAACACGTACGCCGAAATCGCTCAAGACATCAAAAGTTAAATCAATGTAAGGCTTACTGCTTAGTGCCGAAACATTAACCACACTATCAAATGGTCTTCGCGAAAGCGAAATCAATAAACCAGAAAGGAATTGAGAACTGTCAGAGGCATTCACCGACAAGGAAGTATTCGTAATTTCTCCCTCGATTACTATAGGAAGAAAATCATTATTGGATGCAACATGCAAGCCTATTGCTCGCAATTGATCTACCAGGGAAACAATCGATCGTTTCAACAAAGTACCCTCACCCTGAAGAATCAATCGTTTGGCAAAACCTAATCCAATCGTTGACATCAAGCGAAGCAACAAACCTGACTCGCCCACATTCAGTATCAATTCATCCTGTCTATTCGCTGAAGAAGATGGATGAATTATTCCATTCTGAAAGGATGCACCCAAAGCAGGTAAAAGAAGAAGTGCAGCAGCTACATCATCGGAAGGATTGTCTATTGAAAAATGGGTCTTTTTTTTGGCAAGAGCGGCGCAGATAATAGCCCTTTGCAGGTAACTTTTGGATGGATTAACCACCAGAATTCCTTGATACTTAAAGGGAAGAATAGATCTACTCATTATTTTTGTCATTCAAAATTTGTGACTGAATATGAATTGATTCTTGATGAATAAGCTTAAACAATTGCGTTGAAAATTCATTAGAGAGCTTAAGTTTTACTGCTTTATCAACATTACTCATAAGCAGCTCTTCCCAACGGGCTTTCTGCAAGATCGCTAAATTATGTTCTTTTTTAAATTTACCAATCAATTCTGAGGTAAACATCCGTTCGGTCAGCAAATGAATTATGGCTTCATCCATTGCATTAATTTTCGCTCTAAACTCCATTAATTCCGCCTCCTCAATTTCCCTTCGATCCCTATAATGCAATTTAGCTAGAAGCTCCGTTAGTTCCGCCGGCGTAACTTGTTGTTTCGCATCCGTCCATGCTTCCCGAGGATTGCAATGCGTTTCAAGCATTAAGCCATCATATTTCAAATCAATAGCTTTTTGAGCAACTTCCAATAGCATGGAAGCATCACCTGTGATATGAGAAGGATCGCAAAGAAGCGGGAGTTGAGGCAATTCCTGTTTGAGATCAATTGGAATTTGCCAATTAGGGTTATTACGGTATTTGGCAATTTCATAGACAGAGAAGCCACGGTGAATGGCGGTGACATCAACAACCCCAACGTTATAAAGTCGCTCAATAGCGCCGATCCATAATTTCAAATCGGGATTAATTGGATTTTTCACCATGATGGGCATTTCGCCCCCCCTTAATGCATCGGCAATTTCCTGGACAGAAAAAGGATTTGTGGTGGTACGTGCGCCTATCCACAGCATATCAAAACCAGCCTCTAAGGCCAATTCGACATGTTGGGAAGTTGCTACTTCCGTACAAATTTTAAATCCGTACAGCGCTTTAGCCTCTTTCATCCATTCCAAAGCTGGATTACCAGATCCCTCAAATTCACCTGGACGCGTTCTAGGCTTCCAAATACCCGCTCGAAAATAGCTTGGTTTAAGGGGTACCAATCCCTTTGCCGTTTCCAATACTTGCTCTCGTGTTTCTGCGCTACAAGGACCTGCAATTAGTTGCAAATTTGTATTCATGAAAATAAACTTTATTTAACAACAAAGTTGACCACGAAAGGTTTCAATAGATTACTTTGCGTAATTAATTGATCTTTTTTCGCGGATTACTGTGACCTTAACTTGACCTGGATATGTCATTTCTGTTTGAATTCGTTGCGAAATAGTAAATGACAATTCTTCTGACCGCTGATCAGTTACTTTTTCTGCTTCAACCAATACACGTAACTCTCTTCCTGCTTGAATCGCATATGCGCTACTAACACCATCATACGAAAGCGCTAAATTTTCCAATTCTTTGATTCGTTTAATGTATGTTTCAACTATTTCACGTCTAGCTCCAGGTCTAGCACCTGAAATAGCATCACAAACTTGTACAATAGGAGAAATTAAGGACGTCATTTCGATTTCATCGTGATGCGCACCAATAGCATTAAGTACCTCGCCTTTCTCACCAAATTTCTCAGCGACTTTCATACCAAGAATAGCGTGTGGTAATTCAGGCTCTTCATCGGGAACTTTTCCAATATCATGCAAAAGACCAGCTCGTTTCGCCAATTTAACATTAAGACCAAGTTCAGCAGCCATAATTGCACAAAGATTGGCTACTTCACGAGAGTGTTGCAACAAATTCTGGCCATAAGAAGATCTAAATTTCATTCTTCCTACCATCCGCATTAACTCAGGGTGCAAGCCATGAATACCTAAATCTATACAAGTTCTTCTTCCTGTTTCTGCGATTTCCTCATCTAATTGCTTGCGGGTTTTCGCTACCACCTCTTCAATTCTAGCAGGATGAATTCGACCATCAGAAACCAACTGGTGGAGTGCAAGTCTTGCAATTTCTCTACGAACTGGATCGAAACAAGAAAGAATAATTGCTTCCGGTGTATCATCCACAATAATTTCTACTCCCGTTGCAGCTTCCAATGCGCGAATATTTCGACCTTCACGTCCAATAATTCGACCTTTCACCTCATCCGATTCGATATTAAATACCGACACAGCGTTTTCTACTGCTTGTTCCGTAGCTACTCGTTGAATGGTTTGAATAACAATTTTCCTTGCCTCGCGATTAGCATTAAGCTTCGCTTCTTCCGTAATTTCTTTTATTTGAGCCATTGCACCCGTCCTTGCCTCATCTGTCAATGCTTCCATTAACATTTTTTTAGCATCCTCCGGTTGCATTCCGCTAATTTTTGAAAGTTCAGCAACACGTTTGCTTTGAATTTTATCTAACTCCTGCATACGAACTGCTAATCCTTGAAATTTAGCATCAAAATCATTTTGTAAACCCTCTGTAATTTTCTCTTTACGACCAAGGTCTTCTAATTTTTGATCTATATTTTTTTCTTTTGCACGAGCACGATCTTCATTAGATTGAAGCTTCCTTTCACGGTCTTTAATCGCTGTTTCATGCTCCTCTTTCAAACGCAAAAAATTCTCTTTGGCCTGCAACGCTTTTTCCTTTCGAATGATTTCAGCTTGTAACTCTGCTTCTTTTATTAAACCTTCGCTTTTGGTATTTACCAACTTCTTTTGAATGATAAAAGTTGCTGTTCCGCCACCAAGTAATCCCAATAATATCCATAACACTTCCATTTCAACTTTTTTTAAAAAATTAATACTACAAGTTGGACGAATGGAAAGAATTAATCGAGTTGATCTAACTCTTCTGAGAATTCTTGTAAAGCACGTTCAATAGATGAATAATCGATTGGTTCAATTTCTTTTTCTATTTTCTTCGAGGCTCCTTTCAACATAAATTGAAGGGAAGACATTGCTAATAAATCTTGCGAATCGCTTACCGCGTAATTCGTTTTCAAGAGAGCTACAGCTTTGTTAATGTCTTCAACCGCTTTTAGTACTATTTTCTCTTCACTATCAAGGACAGTGAGGGGATACGTACGTCCAGCTATTTCCACTTTCAAAGAAATTTTACCCATTTCTTATTTTTTTAGCGATGCTATACAATTTTCTATTTCTTTCACCAATTCGTCAATTTGTTCATTGTTTCTGCCTTGAGAAACAAGTGGACTATTAACAACCTGTTTGTTGGCCGCTACAACTTCCAACTTAGCTTTTTCCAAGTCCGCTTCTAATAATGTTCTTGATTCTTCGACATTATTTAAAGCAGATTTAAGCATTTCATTTTCTAAATTCAAGGCAGCAATGTGTTCTTTAGCACTAACTAAGTTTTGGTGGAGACCCATAAACTTCTTGCGTAAAAGAGTTAAGCTTTTTTGAATTTGTTCAGTCATTGTAGCAACTTTTTACAAAGTTAATATACATTAGTTGATAACAATATTTTTAGGTGGGTATTTTTATCTTTTTTGAACGCTTAACTTTGTTTATGCAAAACAAACAACTATTAGCAGTCATTTTTGGGCTCCTACTTTCCCATTTTTTCAAGGCACAAGTCATAGCGCCGAGTTACCACTCTCCTTTGGGGATACCCTTAAAACTATCCGCCTCCTTTGGTGATTTAAGGCCCAATCATTTTCACATGGGCGTTGACTTTAGGACAGAAGGGAAAGTGGGGCTTTCTCTTTATTCGATTGAAGCAGGGTATGTTGCACGGATAAAAATCACCCCTCTTGGCTATGGAAGAGTAATTTATGTGAATCACCCAAACGGGGTGACAAGTGTTTATGCACATTGCACCAAATTTGAAAAAAGCATTCAAGCGATCGTTAAGTTATACCAAGAGAAAAACCAATTAAACGAAATAGATTTAGTACTTGAGCCGCAACAAATACCAGTAACAAAAGGGCAGCTTATCGCTTATTCCGGCAATTCAGGCAATTCTTTTGGCCCTCATTTACATTTTGAATTACGCGACACAAAAACAGAAAAAGCCTTGCACCCATTAGTACATGGAATCAATATTATTGACCAACAAGCACCGGTTCCTAGCAAAATATATATTTATGCCATCGACCAACATGGTTACTACATCAATGATAAAAAAATTGCCTTTCCAGTAATTAAGAAGGGTACGGAGTACACCGTCGCAACAAATAAAATAATCATTCCATCAGCCTTTATGGAAGGTACAGATAAACTATTAATAGGCATTGAAGGTAGCGATAAAATTGGGGCCGATTTAAGCACCTGTGGATTATTTGAAAACCTGTTGATTGTCTCAAATGACACTGTTTTTCATAGCAGAATAGACACCGTATCCTTTGCACATGATCGATTGATTAATGATTACTGTGACTATCACGAATACAAAACAAACAATAAAAAAATTCATAAATTAATCCATAAAACCCATAATCATTTAGATGTCTATAAGTCTGATCCTCTCAAAATAATAAACTTAAAAGGCCATGATTCTATTCCAATAAACATTCAATTACTTGACGCGAAAAAAAATAGGAGCACCATCAAATTTGATATTGTTTACCGCTCAACATTAGGAAAAATAGTTGTTGACTCAAAACCAAATGGACTTTTTTTAATTCCCGATTCCGCTTATTATTTTGAAGACTTTGGAAATTCAATTACGCTGAACGCTTTATCACTTTTTGAACCTGTAAAAAAAGACGTGCTAATAACCAAAGATAAAATTCAACTTGGAAAGGCAAGTACTCCCCTATTTGAAGGTGCAAAAGTTACCATGACCCCTATCGAAAACACATTAATTACAAAACAATATATCTATCTAGTTGGGGATAAGGATCAAAAGGAAGCCCTTAAAACGCAACTAATAAACAATAAATTAGAAGCCGTCATATCGTCATTAGGAACTTTTAAAGTGGGTAGTGATTTCACTCCACCAAGTGTCTCTCCAAGTAATTTTGTGGCCGGAGATACGAGTTTAAAGAAAAGCAGTATCGAATGGAAAGTGAGTGATGCAAAAACTAGCATCAGCAGTTATAACTTATTCATTAATGGAAAGTGGAAGGTACTTGAATACGACAAAAAAAATAAGTTGCTAATTCATGTTTTTGAACCTTCAGAGAAAGGTCTTATCAATTTCAAGCTACAAGTAAAAGATGCTTGTGGCAATGAAGCATTGTGGACAAAAAAAATTCGTGTTAATTAAGGGGTATAGAACTCTTTTCCATAATTAGGAACAAAATAAGCGACGTCTTCAAAATCTTGGTCCTTCAACTTTTGATTGGCAAGTATTCGTTGACCTTTTGCCGAAGGAACGATATCATCATCAAACTGAACCTTTCTATTTCCCCAAAATTCTTTAATTTTAATGGTCCCATCCCCCACAGCCAGAAACGGTTCATAATCAACCATTGAAAATTCATCTAGTACTTGAGGGCCAACCGAAACTAATTCCCCCCAATTTTCATCGACCATTTGCCTAAAAACTTCCATTCTCCGGGCATCAAACATGGCACAAATCGTTGTGTTTGGGTGACGCTCTTTCGCTATATAGATGAGTGATGATAACGATGGAACAGCGATGAGCGGTATAGACAAACCAAAACACAAACCTTTTGCAGTAGAAACTCCGATGCGTAATCCTGTGTATGAACCAGGGCCCGATGAAACAGATACGGCGGCAATATTTTCAAGTTGAATATTGGCGCTTGAAATGACTTCAGAAATATAGTTTGTTAACTGTTCTCCATGAATGAACTCATCGCTTGAGGATTCTTTACAAGAAATAAGTTCACCATTTAACGAAACGGCTACTGAACAAACTTTAGTAGCCGTTTCAATGTGAAGAATATAGTCGCTCATTCTAAAATTTCAAGTTTAAATCCTACGCCATGAATATTCGACAAGGTAATGGACTCATCATCGCGCAAGTATTTTCTCAATTTGGTAATAAAAACATCCAAACTCCGTCCAACGAAGTAATCATCTTGCCCCCAAACAGCATTTAAAATAACTTCTCGTGGCAATACCTGCCCTTTAAATTTATATAACAACTTTAATATTTGGGCTTCTTTCTTAGTCAGTGACTTCTTGGTATCGTTGAGCAATAAACAAATATTCTCGGTGTCGAACAGAAATAGACCCAGTGGTAAAATTTTATCTTCCGGTTTATCCATTTTAATATTCACTCTTCTCAACAAAGCTTTTATCCGCAATTGAAGTTCTTCTACGCTAAAAGGCTTCGTTAAATAATCATCGCCACCCGACTTAAATCCTTGTACTTTATCTTCCGTCATTGTTTTTGCTGTTAAAAACAGGATTGGAATTTCACTATTAATTTTCCTAATATCACTCGCCAAGGTAAAACCATCTTTTTTGGGCATCATCACGTCAAAGATGCATAGATGAAATTCTTTTTCATTAAAACGCTGTAAGGCATCCATCCCATCTGTAGCTAAAGTCACTTGGTAACCATCCAATTTAAGTTGATCAACAATCACGAATCCCAAATTAAAATCATCTTCGGCTAATAATATATTTACTTCCATTTTATATGTGTTACTACTTTTTTAGTTGGGAAAACAAAATTACTTACGTTTTCATATGGTTTTATAAACCAAAATAAAAGTAATCAATTTTCAGCGAAACTATCTACTTAAAAAAAGTGATTCAAGAATTAAACCGACATAATTAATTGATAATGAAAGAAACTTAGTAATTTTGAATCATCATGGCAAAAATACTAATCGTAGACGACGACGAAGACATCCGAGAATTACTTATGTATAACCTAAGACGGGAAGGACATGATGTTTCATGCGCTGAAAACGGCTTAGTAGCCTTAAGTATGATTGAGTCAATTACCCCTGATTTAATTGTGTTGGATGTAATGATGCCACAAATGGACGGCATAGAGTTTTGTGAACATTTAAAAGCAGACCCAAGCAAACAAAATATCATCATTTGTTTTTTAACCGCGCGCAATGAAGATTATAGTCAAATTGCTGGTTTAGAATCGGGTGGTGATGATTACGTTTCCAAACCAATTAAACCAAAAGTATTAATCAGCCGGATAAATGCCCTTCTACGAAGAAACAAAATTAATGACGCTAAACCTGAAACTAAAGCCTTTGTAATCGACCGCGAACGATACCTCGTTTTGAAAGATGGCAAAGAAATAAAACTTCCAAGGAAAGAATTTGAATTACTTTCTTTTTTAGCTTCACGCCCCAATTCGGTGTTTAAGCGCGGGGTGATTTTAGATACTGTTTGGGGTTCAGACGTTATTGTTGGAGATCGAACGATAGATGTTCATATTAGAAAATTGCGTGAAAAAATTGGCGATGAATACATAAGCACCGTTAAAGGCGTAGGCTATAAATTCAACTTATAAGATCAAAAACATGAAAAAAATTATTTTGTTTTTTTTTCTAGGTATTCTTTCGGTATCGTATTCTCAAGATGCCGCGGTAATTACTTCAGCAAATCAGTCAAGTGTAACCGACAATATTTTGATTGAGCTGAAAGATTGGGATCCTATTCGAGGCCTTTGGTTATCCGAAAGTATAATGGCCATGTCAACTAATCAAGTTATTCCTGACAGAACCTTTGCTGAAGAATTGACACCCTATGAAATGTTGAGTTTGTTACCTAAAGAAAAAAGGGAAGATTTGAAGAATTATATTGAGACCAATAGCACTGGCACTCAAGAAATGAATAATTCCTTTGCTACTTTACTCTTAAGTCTTATTAATAATACTTTTTGCCGAACAATTCAAGGCCGTAGCTATGGAGATCCTCATTTAAAATCCTTTGACAATGCAACGTATTCTTTTCAAACAGTTGGTGAATTTGAATTGTCAAAGTCTTCCGATAAGAACTTTGAGATTCAAGCGAGACAAAAAGCACAAGGTGATAATTTTTCCTTGAACTCGGCCGTAGCCATGAATGTTTACGGTGACCGAGTAGGATTTTATGCTGAAGATGCACCCTCTAGGAATATCACCCCATTATTTTTAGATGGCGCACCGATTCAATTGCATGGCAGGACTTATTTTTTACCTCATGGAGGAACAATTAGGTTAAGTGGAAGCAATTATATCATAACATGGCCTTCAGGAGAAATACTAATTCTAAATAATAGATCTAGTGGTGGGTCAAATTTCATAAATGTAACTGTTACTATTTTTGAATGTGGTACGCAATCATACAGTGGCTTACTCGGGAATGCGAATAATAATATGAACGATGATTTTAATGGTAGAAACAACAATCAATCGCCACCTGTTTACCAAGCCTTTTCAACATTTGGTAATCCTTTAATGCAACAGGCATCAATTTTAGCCGAAAAAGAGTACTTAAGCTACCTATCACAAAGTTTTGCAGATGATTGGAGAGTATCTGACATGACAACATTATTTGATTATTCATCGGGATCAACTACCTCATCTTTTACAGACCGAAGTTTTCCAAAAGTTCATCTAACGGTAGCTGACCTAAATGCTAATCAGCAATCAAATGCCAGACAAAGATGCGCAGCTATGGGGGTAAGTCCTGATGAAATGGGAGGATGTATCTTTGATCAAGGGTATTTAAATATTGGTCCGAACCCAGTGCCAACGCCATCTCCCGCAACGGAAGGTGTTGTTCTTAATAAATTGGAAAGGCCTTTATTAAATACTAATACGCATCAAATTTCGGATCCTAAAAATCCGAGCGGAGAAGCACTACCAAAAACACCAACTGATAATCCCATCAAAGAAAAACCAGGAACATCTGATATTAAAACAAATGGTAATAATAATAACACAATTGTAAAACCAAGCCAACCAATCGAAATCAAGGCGCCAACTATCATTAATAAACCAGTTCCAATTAATACAAATAAGCCAAACAATACGTCACCAGTTACACCGATCAAAAATGGAAAACCAGGCAAAGGATAAATTCTCTTTTTTCTTATTAGTTGTTCTTCTCATCTTTTTCGAAGGCAACCTAATAGCACAAAAAAGCAACAAAATAATTGTTGGAATAGTAATCGATCAAATGTGCTATGATTACCTATATCGTTACCAAGCGCATTTTAAAAAAACTGGTTTTAATACCTTCATGAAAAAAGGGGTTAATTGTCGCAATGTAAATTACAATTATGTTCCTACATTCACAGGACCAGGACACGCTTCCATTTATACTGGAACAAGCCCAAACAATCATGGTATTATTGGCAACGCTTGGTTTGATCGTCCATCAGGGAAGGTTATCAATTGTGTGGAAGACTTAAGCGTTAATGGCATAGGAACTAGCTCTGCGGGAAGCCAAGCCTCCCCAAAAAACCTTCTTACCTATACCATTACCGACCAACTCAAACTTAGTTATCCAAGTGCCAAAGTAATTTCAATCTCAATAAAAAATCGTAGTGCCATTCTTCCGGGTGGCCATTTAAGCGATGGAAGCTATTGGTTTGATAGTGAGAATGGAACATTTACCACAAGTACCTATTTCAAAAATAAATTGCCGGATTGGTTAGTTGAATTTAATGCCACAAAAAATGCCAAAACTTACCTAAAAGACTGGGATCTCTTATATCCTTTAGCAAACTATACCGCAGGAAATAATGATGATAACGACTATGAAGGACTTATTAACGAAAAGACTAGCCCAACATTTCCATATAACTTTTCCACTTTGCCATCAAGTGATTTTTCCAATTTCACCATTTCACCATTTGCCAATTGCTTACTAACAGATTTAGCGCTTACAGCTATAGAAAATGAAAAGTTAGGCGATGATTCACAGACAGATATGCTTTGCATTAGCTATTCAACACCTGATATTGCAGGACATGTTTTTGGACCTTATTCGCTTGAAATGGAAGACATGTATGCGCGACTAGACCTTGAAATAGGGAAACTTATTCAAGAATTAAACAAAAGATTTGGTAAAGACAACTACACTGTTTTTTTAACAGCAGATCATGCAGTGGTTCCAATACCACAAATGCTTGTCGATCTAAATCTCCCAGGTGGCTATGTGAATATGGACACAAAGAAGCAAGCACTGAAAAAATCATTAAAAACCAAGTTTGGACAGTCATTTACACTGAAGGAAATCAATCAAAATATATACCTAAATCGGAAAGAAATTGACTCTTTAAAATTAGATTTCGATGCGATTTGTGAATTCATTACACAAGAAATAAGAGAGTGGCCAGAAGTTAAAGCAGTATACACAGCTCAAGCGTTTTTAGATAATCAAGGAGACCAAGATAAATGGAAAGAAATGGTTCGTTTAGGCTTTGATTCCAAAAGAAGTGGTGACATTTTATTTATTTTACAGCCCGGATTTTTACCGATCCATGAAGAATCAGAACGGAAAGGAACCTCACATGGCTCCGCTTTCAACTACGATACTCATGTTCCACTCATGTGGTATGGAGGAGGATTACGTCCAAAAGAGGTCTTTCGACCATTAGAAATTATTGATATTTCCGCTACCTTAACGCACATGCTTTTTTTACAACGTTCAGGTGCGATGACGGGTGAACCGATTATTGAAGTCTTAGACAATAACTAAATTATCCGATTTCTTTCTGAAGATACCTTTGTACATTATTAAAAATGCGCTCTTGAATATTTTCCGTATCCGATTTAACAAAATCTAATCCCGTTATTCTTTCGTACAACTCAATGTAGCGATCAGATATAAGCTGTACAAAGTCATCTGGCATAGCGGGTATCTCCTGTCCTTCAAGACCTTGAAAGCCATTTTCAATTAGCCATTGTCGGACAAATTCTTTTGACAATTGCTTTTGTTCTTGCTTCAAGGCCTGTCGCTCTTCATAACCTTCCGCATAAAAATAACGCGATGAATCGGGGGTATGAATTTCATCAATTAAAACGACCTCCCCGTTCAGTAAGCCGAACTCATATTTTGTATCGACCAATATTAAGCCTTGCTTAAATGCCATTTCAGTTCCACGTTGAAATAGTTGCCTCGTATACCATTCCATTTTTTCATATACATCTTTACTAACATGACCGTGCAACAAAATATCTTCTCGAGAAATATCTTCATCGTGTCCCTCCTCTGCTTTTACAGCTGGAGTAATAATTGGCGAAGGCAATCGGTCATTTTCAATCAATCCTTCAGGTAAATTCACCCCACACAATTGTCTTTTACCTGCTTTATATTCCCTAGCAGCATGCCCCGCTAAATATCCTCGGATAACCATTTCAACACGAATTGGTTCGCAGCAATGTCCAATTGAAACAGATGGATCAGGCGTAGCAATTAACCAATTGGGAACAATGTCCTTTGTCGCATCTAAAAAATAAGTGGCTACTTGATTAAGCACTTGGCCTTTAAAAGGAATTCCTTTAGGCAAGATATGGTCAAATGCAGAAATTCGATCAGATGCCACCATCACCAATCGATTCTCTGATAGCGTATAAACATCTCGAACTTTGCCATGATATACACCAAGTTGTCCATCAAAATGAAAAGTAATTGTGGAATTTGTCATTTTTTTTTATTTATTCTAAAGTGGAATTCGCCTCCGATTTTTCGTAAGCTTCAATTATTTTACAAACTAATTTATGTCGTATTATATCGCTTTTTCCGAGCCTAATTATTCCTATTTCTTCGATATCTTCCAAAATCTCCAAAGCATAATTAAGTCCTGATTTTTGTCGATGAGGCAAATCCACTTGAGACATGTCACCAGTAATGACAAATTTAGCCGTCATTCCCATACGAGTTAAAAACATTTTCATTTGTAAACTTGTCGTATTTTGAGCCTCATCAAGAATCACAAATGCTTTGTCAAGCGTTCTTCCTCGCATAAATGCTAAAGGTGCAATTTCAATTATACCCGTTTCAAGCATGTTAGCTAATTTTTCTGCGGGTATCATGTCTCGTAATGCATCGTACAAAGGCATTAAGTAGGGATCTAATTTTTCCTTCAAATCACCCGGAAGGAAGCCCAAATTTTCACCTGCTTCCACTGCCGGCCTTGTTAAAACGATTCGTTTTACTTCCTTTGCTTTTAGTGCTCGAACTGCCAAGGCGACAGCCGTGTATGTCTTTCCTGTACCAGCTGGACCGACTGCAAAAACCATATCGTTTTTGTTAACAGCTTCCACCAACTTTTTTTGATTAACCGTCCTTGCTCTTATTTTATTCCCACCATTTCCATGCACGATAATTTCATCTTCATGATCACTTGAAAGTAAAATAGATCCATTTGCAAGCATTAAATTATCAATGTTGTTTTTGGACAACGAATTGTATTTGTTGTAATGCGCTAAGATCAACTCAAATTTTCGCTCAAATTCATCCATCGTTTCAACATCCCCTTTTATGGTGAGTAAGTTACCTCTGGACAAAATAGACAATTTCGGAAAAAAGCTTTTTATATGCTTTAAATAATCATTGTTGACTCCAAATAAATCAGCTGGATTTATTTCCTCAATAACAATTTCTCTACTTTCTGACTTCAATTAAATTACATTAGGGTTATAACTATAAGTAAGAAATACCTTACTTTTGGTAAAATTAGAAATTAAAGCAACACTTCACCAAAAATCATCATGCAAATCGTCACCCTTACCACTGATGCCGGCCTTAAAGATTATTATGTTGCTTCGTTAAAGGCTACCTTATACAGCCAGCTTCCAGCCGCAGTATTGATTGACATTTCCCATGAAATACGCCCTTTCGATAGCGCAGAAGCCGCTTTTCAATTAAGAAGTTGTTATAAAGATTTTCCAAAAGGCACGATTCATATTATCGGGGTTGATAGCGAGCCTAATCTAGTGAACACAAACAAAGAAGTCTCTGATAATGATTTTAATCCGAGCTATCCTTCGATTTTATTTTATGACCAGCAGTATTTTATAGCAACGGACAACGGTTTTTTTGGAGCTTTTTTGGGAGAGAATAAAGCAAGTGCTTTCTATCGGTATAAAGAAATTGATTCCCATCCGGAAATGCTGAAATTTCCTACAAAAAATTGTTTGATCCCACTTGCAGTAAAAATAATTCAGGGAGAAAACCTAGCCTCATTTTGCGAAATCGCAGAAGACTACAAAATGGCCTTATTACTGAACCCAATCCTGGAAGCAATTTCAATTCAAGGCCATGTTATCCACATCGACTCATACGGGAACTTAATTTCAAATATTTCTAAAAGTGATTTTGATCGATTTGGAGAAAATGTGCCATTTACCATCTATTACCACAATAAATCGTACCATTTGGATAAAATTTCACCCACCTATAACAGCGTTATTTTGGGCGACAAAGTAGCAATTTTTAACAATGCGGGCCTATTAGAAATTGCTATTAATCAAGGCGCCAATCGAACGTATGGTGGAGCAGATAAATTATTTGGTGTTCGGAAAGGTGATATAATTCGAGTAATTTTTGAGCCTGCTGGATCACATAAATCCATCAACACCTTGCAGTTTTGATCACTCGAATCGTCAAATTACAATTCCATTCCGGGAAAATAGCAGATTTTCTTCTGATTTTTAATGAAACTAAATTGATGGTCTCTAATTTTGAGGGTTGTTTGGGGATGCAACTTTTACAAGATGTAAATAATCCTAGTGTATTTTTCACTTACAGCCAATGGGAAAGCGAGGATGCATTATTAAATTACCGGCAATCAGACTTATTTAAAACACTTTGGAAATCCATAAAGACCTACTTTGAGATGCCCGCAGAAGCCTACAGTACAGCAGTTTATTTTGATGGTTTTGTAGAAAAAGAGAAATAAAAATACTTATTATTTGATAATTTAAAATAATTATAGTAATTTTACATAAATAATTAATTTAGAATTAGAATGAGTAAAGGAACAGTAAAATTCTTCAATGAGACTAAAGGTTTTGGTTTCATCGTTGACGATGACACGAGCAAAGAGTATTTTGTTCATGTAACAGGATTAATTGACAAGGTTAAAGAAAATGACCAAGTTGAATTCGAACTTGAAGAAGGTCGAAGAGGTTTGAATGCAATTAATGTGAAAAAAGCATAATCATATTCATCACCTTTAAAAAATTAAGTCCCTTTTGGGACTTTTTTTATTTACAGCCATTTACAAAACACTTTTTACTCAAAATAAATGTCCTTTATTAGAATGAAAATTCTAATTTTGAGGAGCTAACTATTTTTATGTTCTCATTATATTTAAAAGAAGTCAGAAGTTTTTTAAGCTCAATAATCGGATATGTATTCATATTGATTTATTTGATAGCCTCTGGATTGTTTCATTGGATACTATCCTATAATACCAACTTATTAGAAGGAGTTGAGGCTGATCTTATTCCCTTTTTTAATTTATCACCTATTATACTTTTAATCTTGATACCAGCGATTACCATGCGCTCGATTGCAGAAGAACGGAGGACAGGAACTATTGAGTTATTATTTACAAAGCCTATTTCAGATTTGAGTATCATTTTAGCAAAATATTTTGCTGGAATCACACTAATGATGATTGCCATTATCCCAACTATTATTTATTACTTTTCCATGTATTATCTTGGAAATCCAGTTGGAATCATTGATTTAGGTGCCACTTTGACCTCCTATTTAGGATTGATTTTATTGGGGTCTGTTTTTGTTTCTATAGGTATTTTTGCTTCTTCCCTAACAAGCAGTCAAATAGTATCATTCATTCTAGCGATGTTCCTTTGTTGGTTTATTTATGATGGATTAGAATTATTAGGGGCTTTTGCACAAGTAGGTGACTTAGACTCTGTCATTCGTTATCTTGGTATATCGTATCATTATAATGCTATTAAAAAAGGAGTAATAGACACCAGTGATCTTATTTATTTCCTTTCAGTTATTTTCTTGTTTTTGTATGCAACCTTAACAAGCGTTAAATCTTTAAAGCGTTAATAAATGGGCAAAAAAGAATTTTCTTCTAAAGGTTTATTTAATTGGGGATTTCTGATTATTGCAACAGCGGCAATAGTTCTTATTAACGTAATCGCTTCTTTTTTATATGTCCAATTTGACATGACGGATGATCAGCGTTATACCCTTTCAAAAGGCACAAAAACATTCCTTTCAGATACAACTAAGATTAAGAATCGAATTTCAATAAAAATATACTTAGAAGGTAATCTTCCTGCAGAAATAAAATTATTTAGGAATGCCATTGAGGATAAATTAAAGGCTTTTAAATCAATTAGTAAAGACCGTATAGAGTACCTCTTCATTAATCCAAATAATGGATCGGATGCAGATCAAAAAGCTTTATTCCAGTCCTTGTACAAACAAGGAGGAGGCATACAACCCCTAGATCTTTCTTACCTTAAAAATGCGGAACAAACCCAAATAATGCTTTGGCCGGGCGCAGAAATATCCTATTCAGTAAATGGAATAATCAAAGAAAGTAAGATACAGTTCCTCCCAGGCACCAAGCCTGGAAATCCGATGAGCTTAGAGGAAGTTACAGAACAACTTGAAAATGCCATTAATAATCTTGAGTACAATTTACTTTCAGCAATTAGAAATATTACCCAAATTGAAAAGCCAAGAATCGCATTTCTTCAAGGCCATGGCGAACTGAATTACAATCAAACAATACGTGCAAGATCGCTAATTGCGCCATATTATTCTTTAACAGAAATAAAACTCAATGATTCACTGGCTTCTTTAGACGATGTTGATGGATTAATTATCGCTGATCCTAAATTACCATTTACGAATAAGGATTTATATATTATTGATCAATTTGTTATGCGGGGAGGCAAACTAATGTGTTTTATGAACACATTGAATTTAGAGGAGGACACCTTAATGACAAGGGGTTTAACGCATACTATAAGGAAGAATCTAAAGCTAGAAAATATGCTTTTTGATTATGGACTTAAAATCAATGAAAACTATGTCATTGATGTAGCATGCGCACCCAAGATTGTTCCTTATGCAGAACAAACGATGATCCCTTGGTTTTATCATGTCCTAGCAACGCCAAGTCCACATCCAATTACAAGAAATATTGACCCAATTTCACTAAACTACGTTAACGAAATTCAATTCGTACCTTCAAAGACAACTAAAATAACATCACTTCTAACTTCATCCCCAAATTCAAACAAAACAGGACTCGCACCTATGGTAAGTTTAGAAATGCCCCTTTCCTACGGTAAGAATCCTAAACTTATAGAAAATCCACTTCAAGATATTAATAAGCTCTGTTTAGCAGGAATGGCAGAAGGAAAGTTTGCGTCACATTTTCAAAACAGGATTTCACAGGAATTTAGTGAAAATAAAAATTCAAAATATTTAAAAAAGAGCACCGTAGAGGGTAAAGTGCTTTTAGTAGGAAATGGGACATTTATTGCAAATAGTTATGACTCCATTTTGAATGAAAAAACTGGGCAATTCATGTACAGACCTAAGGCTTTTAATGAATTAAAATTTAATCAGCTACTTGCTAACAAAGAAATAGCCATGTACTATGGGAACCAAGACTTTTTTGAAAATCTAGTGGATTATGTCATGGGGGAAAATTCTATATTAGACATTAGAAGTCGACAGGTTGATATAAAAAATATTGATAAAGAGAAACTAAAATCAATGGCTGGTACGCTTAAAATCATCAATTTCACGCTACCGATTCTATTAATTCTAATTTTCGCCCTGATTTGGAATTTTAATAGAAGAAATAAATATGCATCACAACAAAACTTACCCAAATGAAACGAAAAATAATAGCCTTACTCGTTGGTGTGTTGATTTTGTCTTTTTTAGCTTGGTTGAGTTTAAAATTGATGAATAGAAAAGGAAAATCCGATACAAAATTAATCGAGTTTTCCATAAGTGATACGACTAATATTTCACAAATTATTATCACAGATCCCCAATCCAATAAAATAACCTTAGTGAATAAAAAAGGTTTATGGTCAGAATTAAATGGCGATTGTATCAGTCAACAAAATGTGAGTTTTATACTGGATGCAGCGAAAAATATTGAATTTAAAGGATACTTGCCCGAAAACTCAACAAGGAAATTTACCGAGTTAATGGCGAGCCAACATACTAAAGTAGAATTTTTTGTTGGCGGAGAATGGGAAAAAACATGGTACATAGGCCCATCATCTCAGGATCATTATGGACAAGTAATGTTGCTAGAAACAAAAGATGAAGGAAAAAGTACGCGCCCAGTTATGATGCGCATAAAAGGACTAAAAGGAATTATTGAGCCTCGTTTTTTTGCCGACAAAAGGAAGTGGATGTGTACCAATATTTTTGCATTAGGTGTTGATGAAATTAAAAGCGTAAACGTCCAATTTATTGACGAGCCAAGCAGAAGTTTTAGCGTAAGTAAAAGCCAGCAAAATTTCATAGTTAAACAAGGATTGAATTCATTGAGTAATGTGGATACCGCAAATATTTATCGTTATTTACAAGCCTACAAAAAGATTCATTTTGCATTACCTAATTACGAGATGTCACCCACCCAATGCGACAGCATCAAAAAATCCTTGCCTTTCTGTAAATTACAAGTAACTCAAACAAATGGGAAATCAACCCTACTGAAATTGTATCGGATTAAAGCAAAAGAAGAAGAACGTAATGAATTTGGGGAATTGGTCAACATGGACATGAATAATTTTTGGTGCATATTGCCAAATGGACAATTGGTTAAATGCCAATATTTTGTATTTAACCCCTTATTATTAGGGCATGTATATTTTCCAGCGATGGTATTGGAAAAAAAGCCAATAACAAAATAAAATTAACTACCCGAAATATCAAGTGAATTGCTATTTTTGTAATCAAAACTTTTTTTCATGAACTTTATTACCTCTAGCAGTCATTTACTTAAGCACTTACAAAGTATATCTGGTGTGCTAAGCACAAATAGCACATTGCCGATACTGGATAATTTTCTTTTTTCAATTGTCGGTAATGAATTAACGGTATGTGCTTCTGATCTTGAAACAACCATGATGACTAAGTTACAAGTGCAATCTGAAAATGATGGAAAAATTGCTTTGCCTGCAAAATTAATTTTGGAGGTGCTTAAAAGTATGCCTGACCAACCTTGTACTATTAAAGTAAATCCAGCCAATTTCTCCATCGAAATAGTTTACGATAATGGTAAATCAAAAATGCCTGGTTTTAATGGCGAAGAATTTCCTAAGCTGCCAAAAACTAACTATAATAGCTCTATTGAACTTACAGGCGAACTCCTTTCTAGAGCAATAAACAAAACTATTTTTGCGACAGGAGTAGAAGATATGCGACCAACTATGACTGGTGTATATTGCCAATTTTCACCGGAAGATATTACTTTCGTTGCAACAGATGCGCATAAATTGGTGAGATATAGAAGAAGTGATATCACCACCACAAGTTCGGCAGCGTTTATTCTACCCAAAAAACCATTGAATTTATTAAAAGCGAACCTCAAAGGAGAAGAAAGTGTAACGCTAGAATACAATGAATCAAATGCCCTTTTTACTTTTGGAGATATTATTTTGGTTTGCCGATTAATTGAAGGGAAATACCCAAATTACGAGGCCGTTATTCCAAAAGAAAATCCGAATGTCCTTACGATAGATCGTCTTCAATTCTTAAGCTCATTAAAGCGAGTAGCTATCTTCTCTAACAAAACTACGCATCAAGTAAAATTAAAATTAGCTGGATCTGAATTGTCCCTGTTTGCAGAAGACATCGATTTTTCAAATGAAGCTAGCGAACGCTTAACGTGTAATTATGATGGGGACGACTTAGAAATTGGTTTTAACTCACGGTTTTTAGTTGAAATGCTTGCAAGTATTGATACCGAAGTAGTGAAATTAGCGATGAGCGAACCAAGCAGAGCGGGTTTGCTAATGCCAGTAAATGGTGAAAATGATAAAGAAGATATATTAATGTTAGTCATGCCAGTCATGATTAATAGATAGTTCGGACAAAGAATATGAAGTCCGAGGATAAAATTAACATCCGAAATTTATCCTTAGAGGAAATTACCGCCCAACTCCTGGATGTCAAATTCCCTGCCTTTAGGGCGAAACAATTATTTGAATGGCTCTGGAAGAAAAACATGACTTCCTTTAGTCATATGGGGAATCTTGGAAAAGAATTAATTCTCTTTTTAGAAAACACCTATTATATTGACGCATTGTTGGTAAGCGATCAGCAAGTTAGCAAAGACAAGACCATCAAATGTGCGTTTTCAATAGATGAAAACAAAATAGTTGAAGGCGTATTAATTCCTACTCCCAAAAGAACTACAGCCTGCATCTCCTCACAAATTGGTTGTAGTCTTTCGTGTAAGTTTTGTGCCACAGGCCGCTTAAAATTAATGCGAAATTTATCAGCTGGCGAAATGGTGGATCAAGTCGTCCATTTAAGAAATCAAGCTTCCCAACTTTACGGAAAATCCTTAAGTAATATCGTTTACATGGGTATGGGTGAACCCCTACTTAACTACAACAACGTCTTGCGATCAGTGGAATTACTATGCTCGGAAGCAGGGTTAGGCATTTCACCTAGAAGAATTACGGTTTCCACTGCCGGAATTGCAAAAATGATTCGAAAATTAGGCGATGACAAAGTAAAATTCAATTTAGCGCTTTCATTACATGCTGCCAATGATGAAAAACGCAGTCAAATAATGGAAATTAACGACTCAAACAATTTAGCTGCATTGTCAGAATCATTGATCTATTTTCATGAGGCCACCAATACAAGAGTTACTTTTGAATATATAATTTTCAAAGACTTCAATGATACCATTGATGATGCAAGAGAGTTAGCAATTTTTGCCAAAGCCATTCCATGTAAAATAAACATTATAGAATACAACCCGATAGACGGCGGGATCTTTCAACAAGCAGATCCAGAAAAAGTAACCGCTTTTGCAGAATACCTTGAAGCTAAAAATATCATAGTAAACATCCGAAGAAGCAGAGGCAAAGACATTGATGCTGCCTGCGGACAATTGGCGAATAAAAATAAGGCAATCGCTGAAGAGGCGCGTGAATTAAAGTAAGAATAAAGGTGCTAATTCGTTTTCTAGCTTAAATTGAATTAATCAATTCATTTAAATCCGATGCTTTTCGAACATCACCGATATGTTGAAAGGATATCATTAAATCCTCAATCATTCTTTTTATTAAACTTGAATTAGAACACGGCTCAAAATGCGATCTATTGGGATTTAGATTACGTGAAGATAAAAAATCATCTATTTCTCGAGCATCTAAAATATCGCCTAATGCTTTCGGATTAATGTAAAACAATACCCCAAAATCGTTTTGTTGATTTATTATGAAATTTGATTGGTTATAATCCATAAATGCCAACACAAAACTATTTGGTAAATTCACCCCATACACAGGCAAGTCAAGAGATTGAGCTATAATACTATAAATCAATCCTATTGTTAAAGGAGCGCCTTGTTTTGATTCCAACACTTTAGAAATGTCAATTTCATCAGGACTATAACTTTCCTTATTTAGGCATTTGAATTGAAAAACACCGAAAAATATTCTGTTAAAAATCTTTATCTGCTCAAAACTTGTTTGGTAATCATTAAACTCTAACCAAATGGCCCGACGAAGCGATTGGATGGCATCATAAACAAGTGAATCTTCTAAATAAGTATCATGATGTTTTGAGACAATTATTGAACCCAATAATAAATCTTTTTCTTCTGAATTGATCCATTGAATTAATTCATCTTTCAAAACATTTCGTTGGATTTCATTAATTAATGAAACTACACGCTCATTAAATTCATCGCCAAAACTATTTTTTTGCGCTGCATTCTCCAGAGAAGATAGGGCATTGTCACCTATTTTAACTAGTTCATTTTTAACCTGCTCAAAAACCTGATTATTAGGATCTTCGATTAATCGAATTAAGGCTTCAATCTTTGTCATTCGTATATTCACCTTGCAAATTTATTCGGTATTGCATTTGATTTTCAACACAAAATCAATCTTTATCAATGTTCAAATGTTAATTCCGCTGTAACTTTTACTAAAATCAGCCGTTAAGACATATCAGATTCAAATAAACTTTGCTACAGGTTGTTTGAAAGAAGAGGCTTTCGGGCCTCTTTTTTTTTATCTTTGAAAAAAAATACCATGAAAACAAGCTTCTTATTTCTTAGTTTATTGATTTTTTCTTGCAAAACTCCTTGCCATGTGAAACGGAGCAATTCAATTGAGAATAGAACAATTGGTATAGTGCATGTTGCTGAGAATAATTGTCCTTATTACATAGAAGTGGTCGAAGGTGTCAAAGACGATCTACATAAAAAACTATATCCTATTGATTTTAAAGACAATTACAAGAAAAAAGGATTGAAACTTTCCTTTGTTTATACATACAGTAAAGCAATGAGTCCTGAGAATTGTTCAATAGATGGTGTGGTAGTACTTGATAGCGTTCAAGTTATCCAATAGGCAGCTAATTTCCAATAAAATCCCGCACTAAATAACTCAAAGCTTTACCTACCTTTTTTTTATCCTCATCGCTGATTGGAGCGGCTTCAGTTAAATGTAAATAAGCAATATTCAAGTTAGAATTCGCCAATTTTCTAACAGCACTTCTAAGTTCATCAAGTCGCCAACCCGAAGGGGAAATAGCCGAACTTGGCATATCGGCAATACAATCCATGTCTATTTCAAGTCCAATTGAAGTATGCTTTACTTGATCCAAGATCAATTTCTCAATATCATCAGAAAGTTGACGGTGGCCATCCAAATAATCCTCATAAAAAGTATATCCAGCCTGGTTATCGTTTAAATAGTTTAAGCTACTTGCATTTAAATAAAACTGATGCAAACCAAAAACATGGTATTTCTTGATCAATCCTTCCTGTATTGCGTAAGAAAACGAATTTCCGCTATGTCTGCCCTCCAACGCTCGGCAGTCAGCATGTGCATCGATGTTTAAAACATCTATTTTATCATTAAATAAATTTGCCCATCTAATTAATGGAAGCGCATTATTATGACCTCCACCAATAAGTATTGGGATTTGTTCCCGATGCAGCGATTTTGTTAAAACATTCAATATAAACTCGTCTAATTCAACAACAAAATCCGTTAAATGCCCTTCGTTTATTGTTGAACCTATCCAATTAATGTATCCAATACAGGAACAATTATGTTGAAAATCTTGTGTATTTAAGAATGATGAGAAAAATGCGAGAAATGCATTTTCCGCCCCCTGCAATCCACCATTTGCCATTGGACCAATCGATTCAGAAATACCTAAAATAATATATCTTGCTTTTAGGGGGTCATTCTGCGCAATCAAAGACTGGCCTACTCTATTTTCACCAGGGCGCAATGAAGTATATATGGAAAAATCCTTTTCTGTAAATGTTACTAATTCAAAATTACTGTTCTTGGATAGCATAAGATTGAATAATAGAAAGTAACTCTTTAGGTGGAGCGACTGGTTTTTTAGTAATTGAATCTATAAAGACAAGACTTGTCATGGCAGAGGCTACTAATTTTTGATTATCGTTGTAAATAAAATAATCAAAATATATTCGAACACCTTTAATAGCTGTGATTTTAGTTTCAATCAAAAGCATGTCATCATAATAGGCAGGCGAAAAATATTTTATCTGAAATTCAGAAACAGGTAACATAATACCATTATCTTCTAATGATTTATATGAAATCCCCAATGAACGTAAAGATTCAACCCTGCCGATTTCTAGAAAAGACGCGTAATTACCATAATAACAGTAGCCCATTTTATCGGTTTCGGCATACCGCACCCTGACATAATGCTTATTCGTGTAATTTATTTTCATATTAAATCAAAAATACACTTTTAATGTACTTTAATCATTTTTTTATTCCTTATATTTACAATTCCTTAATTATTTCAACCACTTATTAAATTTTTACACACTTGTAAAAAATAGTTTAAAATCAATAGCCTTTTGGTTTTTTTTTAAACTTTTTTATACAAACCTTTGTTCATATTAATTTAATAGTTGGCAACAAATAACAAAAAAATCTAGCTGGTAATAATCGGCACACATTATATATTGAAATAAGTAAAGAATATGATTAATAAAGATCACGAAGGGACCTGGGAAAACTGCCTCAATGTTATAAAGGACAATATTTCAGCACAAGCATTCAAAACATGGTTTACGCCAATTATCCCCGTGAAAATTGAAAATAGCACCTTGACAATTCAAGTTCCTTCCCATTTTTTCTATGAGTGGTTAGAGGAGCATTATATCAATTTATTAAGCCGTGTAATTAAAAAAGAAATTGGATCTGAAGGGACCTTAGAATATTCCATCTTAATGGAAAGTAATCACAAAAACGCTATACCATATACTGTAAAACTTCCTACACAAAATAATAATTCAATTAGAAACTCACCTGTTTCTATCCCTCTTACTAATGGTGAAAAGCAAATAAGAAATCCCTTTATCATTCCTGGTCTCAAGAAGATAAATATTGAATCGAATTTAATGCCTCAATTTACCCTAGAAAATTTTGTAGAGGGAGAGTGCAATCGATTAGCACGTGCATCTGGATATGCGATTGCAAACAAACCTGGAGGAACCGCTTTTAATCCTTTGTTAATTTATGGGGGAGTAGGCTTAGGAAAAACACATTTAGCAAATGCTATAGGCATTGCCATCAAGGAGAAACAGCCAAACAAAACGGTTTTATACGTTCAATCCGAAAAATTTGCACATCAATTTATAGATGCAATCAAAAACCAAACAACCAATGATTTTGTTCATTTCTATCAGATGATAGACGTGTTAATTATTGACGATGTTCAATTCTTTGCCGGTAAAGAAAAAACGCAAGATGTCTTCTTTAGCATATTTAATCACTTACATCAGAACGGGAAACAAATCGTATTAACATCTGATAAAGCACCAGTCGAATTGCAAGGAATGGAGCAACGCTTATTGTCTCGTTTTAAATGGGGCCTTTCTGCAGATTTATCCGTACCGGATTTAGAAACAAGAATTGCCGTATTACACAAAAAAATGCACGGGAGTGGCATTGAACTTCCAAAAGAAGTGGTAGAATACCTAGCGTATTCAATTAACACAAACATTCGTGAAATTGAAGGTGCGCTAAATACTCTACTAGCACAAGCTTCATTAAATAAAAAAGCAATTACACTGGAATTAGCCAAGCAAATGGTTGATAAATTTGTGAAAAACACGGCGCGTGAAGTTTCAATAGAATACATTCAAAAAGTAGTGTGTGACTATTTTGACTTGCCAATAGAAATGCTAAAATCTAAAACACGAAAACGTGAAGTGGTACAGGCTCGTCAAATCTCCATGTATTTTTCTAAAAAAATGACCAAGTCATCCCTTGCAAATATTGGCGCTCATTGTGGCGGAAAAGACCATGCGACGGTGCTACATGCTTGCAGGACGGTTGTTAATCTTTCGGAAACAGATAAGCAGTTTAAAGTTTATTTAGAAGATTTAGAAAAAAAGTTGACTCTTCAATAGAATTGTTCTTTTCTGACCATTTAAACAATCGCAAAATATAGTTAATTCTCTTTTTATTGTTGATAACAATAAAAAAATAAAGATTATATTAAACAATTGGGTTTAATTTTGTATTATGTTCTTAACTATGAATAAAATACTTTTCTTTTTCATTTCACTAACACTACTACTTTCTTCATGTATTGAGTTAATTGATGATTTGACTATTCACAATGATGGGAGTGGAACATTTAAATACACTATTAATTTAAGCGCCAGTAAAATTAAAGTAAATTCAATTCTAGCGTTGGATAGCCTTGACGGAAAGAAGGTGCCTTCTATGGCTGAAATCAAAGCAAAGGCAAACAGCTTTGCCGCAAATTTAAAAACACAATTGGGGATTTCTAATGTCACGATGTCTATTAACGATGCTGATTTAATTATTAAACTTTCGTTTGACTTTAACTCCATTCCCAATTTTCAAAGTGGGCTAAAGGCAGCCATTTTATCAATAAGGGATTCAAAACAATCAGATGATTCAAATCAATCAAACGAATTAAATCAAAATTGGATAAGTTGGGATGGAAAAATACTTAGAAGAAACATTCCACTTATGTCACTTACCATATCAGAACAGTTAAAAGAGACTGATTTGGATTTGTTAAAAACAGGCAGTTATACAACAATCTGTCGTTTCGATCGAGCGATTGAGAAAGCAGAAAAATCAACTACTAAAATTAACCCTAGTAGAACAGCTTCGATGCTGAAGGTAAATACATATGATCTACAAAAGAATTATTCACTCATAGACAATTGTATTTATCTAACTCCCTTAAAAAATAAATAATTTTTACCCTATGAAAAAACTTGTACTTTTTCTGTTTTGCCTTAGCTTTTCGAATATATTCTCACAATCAGAACTGTTAATTCCTCGTGATGCAGTAACCGTTTTTAGCATAAACAATGTTAGTTTATTACAAAAAATATCCATGGACGAACTCGTTCAATATGACTTTATGGAAGAAGTTCATCAGGAACTTTTCGATGGCTCGACATCTGAAAAAACATTAAAAGATGCCGGGATAGATTTTAACCAACGGTTAAATGTATTTTATGGTAAAAGCGATGATGCAGAATTATCAGGTTTTACTTTTGGAATTAGCAACACCAACAATTTATTTGAAGTGTTTGATGACTTTGAAGAACTTCAAAGTAAATACAATAACGTTAAAATATTCGGTTCTTTTTTTAACAACCTAATCATCAAGAATAATAATGCTCTATTAATACGAATTGAGCCATCAAGCGAATTAATTGATGCTCAAACTGATTCCATATGGTACTCGAGAGGAAACTCATATCCTTATGGCTATGAAGGGGATGAATTCGGTGATGAATTCATATTTGACGAAGAGGCTTTTAATGAGGATGATTCATTAAGTGATTCTGAAGAAATTGATTTTCCTGAAGCATTAGAGGACCCATCAGAAAAAAATTATTTTGAACTGAGGGATAGCGTTCAATTAGAATTGCAAAAAGGACTGCTTTCAAAACTCCTTGATGAATTACTTATTGAGAATACAAATTTAGTAACAAGTGATGGGGTATTCAAAGAGCAATTAACTCACCCATGCGAAGGAACATTCTATTTAGACAATTCAAGAAGTTTAGGCCAAGCAAATAGCCTTTGGTATTTCCAAACAATAATGCCTTCCTTGTATAAGGATATAAAAGAGCTTTATACGGGAAATATTATTTTGGGTGATTTATTTTTAAAAGAGCACTCAATAGAGTTTTTAGTGGAGGCAAGATACGGAGAAAAACTAGGGTCTATTTATCAAGAAATGAATGATTCTAAATTCGATAAAAACATAACTCAATATATTCACAAAGGAAACTCCGCCTATTTTACGTACAATGTAAATATGCGCAAAGCCTATGAGAAAGCCTATGAGGTGATTATGCCAATTCTTTCATCTGAAAAAAACTCAAATATAGCCATGAATGTATTGGCCTTGGAATTACTTAATGAACTTGTTAATAAAGATGCGCTTTTTGAAACTTATAGAGGAAGTATGTTTGGAACTTTTAACGGAATTAAAAAAGTTAATACAAAAAAGATAGAATTTTATTACGATGAAGAAACGTTTGAATACGGCGAAAAAGAGACCGAGGCAACTGAGGACATGCCGATCTTTACAATAGGATTTTCCATAGGAAGAGGCGATATTCCGGAAATTATTTTAAAAAATCTCGGAAGATTAACCAGTAAATTTGAAAAACATGATGATTATTGGGTTTTAAATAATGCCATACTTGATGCAGCGCCGCTGTACATGATTAATAAAAATGGCTTGTTTATTTTTACCAACGATGAAGATTTGGCTTTAAATCATTCAAATGGCTATGGCTCCAATTCGTTGCCAAAAAAAATTGTTAAAGAATTAAAAAGAGAAGGTTTTATGAATGGGTACATTGATATTGCAGGAACACTCAATAGATTTCCAAGCGATTTATTAAATGAGCGAAGAAGTGAAATGATCAATTCACTTAAAGGGAAATCAGGAAAAATGTTCTTAGAATCATCGAAAACAACGAACAAATCAACAAATTTTAAATTGACGTATGAATTCCGTGGAGATGAGAATTCAGGAAAACACTTATTGGATTTAGTTAATACACTTTATATTTTCTCAAAGTAATTCCATATGTTAAAAAAGTCGCTAGTCATAGCTACTCTTGCTCTTTCTCTTGGTATCTTTTTATATTTCCAACCTTTTATTTTTGCGAAGGAGGACACGCCAAGAATAATTGACCGATTACCCGATGCTGATTTTATTGGTAGGGTAAATTTACTGGACTTAGTCAAGGAAACAAACGACTTACTCTATTACTATAAAACACCATTTAGAGATTTGACAAGTGCGGATTACATCCTTGGTCAAGGAAAAACTTTTGGACTTAATTTACAAAATCCACTTTATATTTTTGGAGATGAAAACGGAGAATGGGGAGCTTTAATTCAACTAGATGATGCTGAGAAAGCGAAACTTGGCATTGAAAGATTAAAGCAATATTTTGCTGTACAAGATTCTAGCAAAAGTAAAACTATGCTTTATTTCATTCCTAAATTAAAAATCTACCTTCATTTAAGCGCTAACTATTTATTAGTATATTCAGGAAAAAAAGTGGAACGTGTTATTTCGCGCGTACAAAATGCGAAATACAACGGCATTACGAATATTTGGAAAGAATTCCTCGCAATATCCAGATTTAAAAATGAGCACTTAGTAATTTATTCAAAATGGAAAAAGTTAAATGAATATGGAATTGAATACGCCCTTTTAGCACACGATAGTGATTCCACTGATTTTAATGTTAAGTATTATTTTCATAAACAAAAGGCATTTCCATTTTCAAATAAGAAAAATGGTTTAAGTTTTTCAGGACAAGCGGCCTCTAATCATTCAATAGACCTACATCTTGATGCTGAGGAATTTAGGAAGTCTAAAAACAACCCATTAAAAAATTTGTTAATTACAAAAGGGAAAAAACTTAGCTTTCCTAGCGCTTCATTCCTTGATGCTTGGGACGGAGTACTTTCATTCGTTGAAGGCGGTAAACAACAAGTGTCAGAACGAATTATTGTTTCAGAAATGGATGAGGATTTTAATGTTACACAGGTAGAGAAATATAGAACGATTGATGTGCCCGGTTACTCCTTGCTTTTTAACACCAATAATAAAGGGCCGGCATTTATTAATACATTATTGCAAAAAGGAATTATGCGAAGTGAAGGAAACCAATTTCGAATACTTTTTTCTCCCTTATTAAACATGAAAAAAAAGGGTGATTACTATTTCTTTTATTCTGGATTAAAGTGTCCAAAGACGGTGGACAGCGATAAAAATGAGCTTTTATGGCCTATCAATAAAACAAATTATTACTTTAAAATTGATACAATTAATCAACAATCTATTACAGGCACAATCAAAATTCCTGCAACCAATCTTACAAAAAATATATTTCGCGCAAAATCGACCGATTAAACATCAGGATGATTGAATAAAAATTGATCTTGATTCGCTGCAATCCAATCTAATAGGTCATTTATCTCACTTAAGTCATTCGAAGTAACTAACTGGGTTCGATACTCTTTAAAATGACTAATCCCTTTAAAATAATTGGTATAATGCCTTTTCATTTCTGCAATTGCTAGGTTTACACCTTTCCAATCAACACTCATTCTTAAATGATCTTTGGTTGCTTCAACGCGTGCGCCAATTGTGGGTGGTTCCAAATGCGTTCCATGTTGCATAAAATGCTTCACCTCATTAAAAAACCAAGGATTCCCAATACTTGCACGACCTATCATTATCCCATCAACCCCGTATCGATTTTTATATTCCACTACTTTTTCAGCAGAATTTATATCACCATTTCCAAAGATTGGAATATGCATACGAGGATTGTTTTTTACTTCACCTATTAAGGTCCAATCTGCATCCCCCTTATATAATTGAACACGTGTTCGTCCATGAATTGAAATTGCCTCTACACCTACATCTTGCAATTTTTCAGCTGTACTTACCACAAATTTCGTTTTATCATCCCAGCCTAATCGTGTTTTTACTGTAACAGGTAAGTTAGTGGCTCTTACAATTTCGTCTGTCATCCTGATCAACTTCGGTATATCCTGAAGCATCCCCGCCCCTGCTCCTTTGCACGTCACTTTCTTAACTGGGCAACCAAAATTTATGTCAATTATATCCGGATTAGTTTTCTCAATAATTTTCGTTGCTTCGCGCATACTTTCAATGTCATACCCAAAAATCTGAATGCCAACTGGTCGTTCATATTCATAAATATCCATTTTCTGAACGCTTTTTGCAGCATCGCGAATTAGCCCCTCGGAAGAAATAAACTCCGTATACATTAAATCTGCACCGTGTTTTTTGCACAAGGCTCGAAATGGAGGGTCGCTCACATCTTCCATTGGCGCTAAGAGCAAAGGAAAATCACCTAATTCTATGTTTCTAATTTTTACCACTTTTTATGCAAATAAATGAGGTAAGGAGGATTCAATATTTTTTAGATATTTCTTTAATTCTTGTTCATTGTCTTTATGTAAAACAAGAAGCATGTTATTTGATTCAACCACTATGGTATTTTCAAGACCATCTAAGACAACCAATTTATCAGTTGGCACATGAATCAAGCAATTGTTGGAATTAAATAAAAACACATTATCTCCAACAATAGCATTATTGTTTTGGTCCTTCGATAAATGATCACTTAAACTGCCCCATGTTCCAAGATCACTCCAATCAAAATCCGTTAATACGACAGATACATTTTTAGCATGTTCCATGATTGCAAAATCGATAGAAATATCCTCACATTTATTAAACGCATCTTCCACGAAACTCGCTTCGCTTTCAGTACCATACTGAGTAATATCTGCACAAAAAATTTGATGAAGTTCTGATTGAAAAACATGAAAAGCCTCAATAATTGTTGATGCTTTCCAAACAAAGATTCCTGCATTCCAATAATAATTTCCAACGTTTAGAAAAGATGTCGCTTTCGCTAGATCTGGTTTTTCTTGAAATTGTAATACTTTATTTACGCTTCCAGCCATCCTACTATCTGTCATTGAAAACTCGATATAACCATAGCCTGTATCGGGCCGCGAAGGTAAAATTCCTAAAGTAACCAATTGATCGGATGATTCAGCTGTTTGGATAGCCACATCAATTAATTCCTTAAATCGATAAGTATCCAAAATTAAATGATCTGAAGGTGCAATTACCAAAACCGCATCTTTATTTATCGCCATTATTTTTGCAGAAGCATAAGCAATACAGGGCGCCGTATTCTTCCGTTGAGGTTCACAAATAACTTGTTCCGCATTTAATTCCGGTAATTGTTCTAAAACTAATGCCAAGTAATTTCGATTAGTTAAAATAAAAATATTTTCATCAGCAGAAACCTTTTGCATTCTTTCGAAAGTAAGTCGAAGCAGGGACTTTCCTATTCCAAGCACATCAAGAAATTGTTTAGGCATCTGGGGAGTAGATTTCGGCCAAAACCTACTTCCGACTCCACCAGCCATAATCAAGGAATATTTATTCTTCATTTTCTTCTATTACTGTCACGATTGCCAAGGCATGTACAAGGAAAATTCTTCCGGTAGATACTTCTTTACACTCATATCTTGTACGTCGTTTATTTAATTTTACAAATTGCCGCTTGCTCAAGGCAAAGGTAGTGTTTTTGGGGATTTCTTCTAACTTATTACCAGGTGTTTTCGAATTGTTATATGCATGTAGAATTCGACTCAAGTTAATATCCGCACATGAAGATGCTTTTGTTTTTACTAATGAGTGCATTAACGCTTCCTCGATATCCTTAGGAAGATGACCACTCATAACAACGGGTAAAATAAGCTTTCTGTATGCTTCCTTCCATTCTTCACCATGCGGTAAAACGTTGGTGCCATATTTTTGAAAAGTAAAATAATGCGCAAACTCATGAAGGCTAGTAATCAAAAAAGAATATGGATTTAAATCACCATTTACGGTTATTACAGGATTTTCTCGAAGATGATTCAACCTAAAATCACCAAGTTTTGTTTTACGTCCTTTGACCACTTTAAAGGAAATAGCGGTTCCTAACAAAAGATCAGCTAGAATTGGAGAAAATTCTTCCGGTACATACTTGTTAAAAATCGCAATATAATTTTCTCGTTTCTTCATTTGTAATTTCAAGGTAAAATTAGAAAAGTAAAAGACATAAACTGCATTGTCCGTGTAAGCGTAGAAATTATCATTAATTTAGCAAAATGAAATCATTAGCCACGATAGGAAAATATTTTTTAATGCTTCGCATTATATGTACCCGACCCAAAAAGTGGTCAATATTTTGGAGAAGTTTATTCAATGAAATCCAAATAATTGGTATAAATTCAATCCCTATCGTTATCTTGATGTCGGCCTTTATGGGTGGAGTTATTGCTTTACAAACCGCCTCAAATATGGATAGCCCTCTCTTGCCAGCTTATACCGTAGGTTATATAACACAATCAAGTACAATTTTAGAATTTTCTCCTACCATAATTTCGCTAATTCTAGCTGGAAAAATTGGATCCAACATAGCTTCTGAAATTGGCACTATGCGAGTCACCGAACAAATAGACGCTTTGGAAATTATGGGTGTCAATTCTTTGAATCATTTGGTCCTTCCAAAAATAATGGCTGCCATTCTTTTTTTTCCAGCTTTAGTTATCTTCTCGATGTTTATGAGCTTAATCGGTGGATATATTTCATTGATTATTTCTGACTTAACAAGTACTGAAACCTATATAATGGGAATTAGATCTTTTTTTGATGTTGGAAATGTCTACTATGCTTTAACCAAAACGGTTGTGTTTGGCTTTCTAATTGTTTCCGTTTCATCGTTTTATGGATATTACGTAAAAGGTGGCGCTTTAGAAGTAGGACGCTCTTCTACGCAGGCTGTTGTAGCAAGTAGTGTGGCCATTTTAATAGCAAATTTTGTATTGACTCAAATGATATTATTATAATGATAACAATAAATAATATTAATAAATCATTTAAAACTCAACAAGTATTAGTTGATGTATCGGCACAATTCGAGCAAGGGAAAGTAAATTTAATAATTGGCCAATCTGGTTCTGGAAAAAGCGTACTAGCGAAATGTATGGTCGGACTACATGAAGTCGATAGTGGTGAAATTTTATTCGATGGCAATGATTTTACTTCTATGGAAAGACCGGAGAAATCAGCACTAAGACAAGAGATCGGCATGTTATTTCAAGGCGCTGCACTTTTCGATTCGTTAACGGTTGAGGAAAATGTAATGTTTCCATTGTCTATGTTCACAAACATGACGAAAAAAGAAATGAAAATGCGCGCCGACTTTTGTCTTGAAAGAGTCAATCTTAATGGAAAAAATGCACTATTCCCCTCCGAATGTTCAGGCGGCATGCAAAAAAGAATCGGCATAGCGCGGGCTATCTCGATGAATCCAAAATACCTGTTTTGCGATGAGCCGAATTCAGGATTAGATCCTATTACAGCGATTCTAATTGATGGATTAATAAAAGACATTACCTATGATTATGGAATCACAACGATAGTTATAACCCATGATATGAATAGCGTAATTGAAATTGGCGATCACATTCTTTTTATATATAAAGGTAAAAACTGGTGGCAGGGAGATAAAAAATCCATACTAAGCACCGACAATCCTGAAATCAACAACTTCGTTTATGCCTCTGACTTCATGAAAGAAATCAAAGCAAAATTGAGAGAAAAAAAATAAGACCATCATAAAGTTACTTGTGTTTTTTAAAAATAGCGCTATCTTTGCAATCCCGATAGTTCATCTTGAATTATTCGATAGGTTAAAAGTAACCTATGATAAGTTAAAAGTTAATGCGGATGTGGTGAAATTGGTAGACACGCCAGACTTAGGATCTGGTGCCGAGAGGTATGCGGGTTCGAGTCCCTCCATCCGCACTATTTTAGGTCTCTATTTTCGATGGGGGCCTTTTTTATTTATTGTAAACTAAGTTTTAAATGATTGTTGTAAAAGAAAATGTAGATAAATTGAATGCTAATTTAATCGTTAAAATTGCGAAAGAAGATTATGCTAACAAAGTAAGGAACGCATTAGAAAAGTATCGCAAAACAGCTAAAATCCCAGGTTTCAGACCTGGGAATATCCCGATGGGGATGATTCAAAAACAATATGGAAAAACAGTATTAGCAGAGGAATTAAATAAATTAGCCAACGAAGGAATTTACAATTTTATTACAGAAAACAAATTGGAAATATTGGGGAATCCAATTCCAAAAGAAAATGCGGAAGTAAAAGGCGATTTTAATGCACCAGAAGATTTTGAATTCTGTTTTGAAATAGGGTTATCTCCCACCATTGACATGTCAAAAGCAATGGATGAAAAATATAATTACACCACCATTAAAGTAGATGATAAAATCATCAATCAGCAAATTGAAGACTTAAGACGTCGCTATGGGAAGTTAATTACCACAGATATCGCAGCCGAAAAGGATATGATATTAGGTAAATTTCAAGAATTAAACGCTGATGGTACAATAAATACAGAAGGAATTTCAAACGCAACAACGATTTCTCTTGAATTCTTAAAAGATGAAACGGTTAGCCAATTATTAGTCGGTAAAAAAGTGAATGAAACATTCGAATTAGCTCCGTCAAAAGTAGCCAAAGACAGCAAAGACATGGCGAGTTTACTAGGAGTTTCTGAAGAAATTGCGAATGAAATAACAAGTAACTTTAATTTTACGATCACCGAAATTAAAAAAATGGCTATGGCCGACTTGAACTCAGATCTATATGCTAAGTTATTTCAAGAAGGAGAGGTTGATTCTGAAGAATCATTAAAAGCCCGTGTTAAAAAGGATATGGAACAAATGTTTTCCAAAGATTCAGATAAATTATTGACTCGTTCCGTTTTTAATTCCATTATGGAAAAAACAGAGGTCGAATTTCCAACTGATTTTTTGAAAAGATGGATTCGAATGACCAACGATAAGCCCGTAACAGAAGAAGATATCAATTTAGAATTCGATAGTTACTTAAAATCATTAAAGTGGCAATTAATACAAACGAAAATATTTAAAGACAATAACATCAAACTTGATCAAGCAGAAGTAATTGAATACACAAAGGACTTGTTACGAGGCAATTATGCTCAATACGGGATTCCTGCGCCAGAAGATGCTGAGCTTAGTGAAACAGCGATACGTCTACTGCAGAATAAAGAACAAGCCAACGGAATCTACGATCAAATGGCAGAACAGAAACTTACTGACTTCTTTAAATCAATGGTGAGTTTAGTGGCTAAGCCTGTTAGTTACGATGAATTTGTGGAACTAGCCGGAAAATAATTAGTTATAGTGCAGATGGTTATTATTTCCAACCGAGCACATTAATTTTTTTAGATTTTCCACTGGACATATAGTTGAGCTGAACATCTCTTATTAAGCGATCTATTCCGTTGGTTTTTATCGTTCGACTAGGAAAAACAGCCACTATTTCCCTAGCAGGAGATCCAAATTTAGAGGTGAGTTGAACCATTGCTTTTTTTCGCTTTTCTGATATCGGTAAATTTTCAGGTATCAACGTGTATCCGCCCTCATTATCCACCATTTCCATTAATAATTTCAAGTTTCCCCCTTGATAGTTCCATTGCCCAAATAGATGGCTATCCGTTAATTGACAAAATTCTATCATTTGAGTACGCAAACAATTCCCCTTGGAAAGCAACCATGGATTTTGCTGCTGTAGCACGTCCATACTCACCTCCTTTTTCTTTAGGCTCGGACAATAAATGAGAATTTCTTCTGTAAATAAAGGAACTGTTCTGTACTTATTTACCGCATGTGGCCCAGCAAAAATTGCTAAATCAATTTCATTTTTCTCCAGCGCTTCCAATAATGAATTGGTCGTTAATTCTTCGATCGTTAAATTGATCTCCCCCATACTTTTTTTCCAAATTGAAAACATTTTTGGAATCAAATAGGCAGAAACAGTCGGGATCACACCCAGCCTAATCTCCTCTTTATAATCTCCTTTAAAGCGACTTTTTATTACTTTTAAGCGTTCGTTTTCCGTTAATATTTCGCGAATAACTTCCAAAACCTCAATCCCAAAAGCAGTTAAATTAATTGGATTGGCACTCCTATCGAATATAACCGCGCCTAACAACTCTTCTGCCTTCTTTATTTGCATAGATAAAGTGGGTTGAGTAACAAAACAACGTTCACTAGCACGTTGGAAGTGCAACTCTTCACTTAAAACAAGAATATATTGCATTTGTTGAATTGATATCATATAAGTTAAATTTATGTAAATATAAATTTAATTGATAAAACCTAACAAGTTAATATGTTAAATTTGTGGACGATTATTCACTTAAAAAAAACAAACATGGCAACATTAGTAGGTAAAACATTTCCAGACATTACCGTTAAAGCAATCGACGAAATGGGCGATACATTTATGATCAATGTATTAGATCAAGCACTTGAAAACAAGAAAAAAGTACTTCTTTTTTGGTACCCTAAGGATTTTACATTTGTTTGTCCAACAGAAATACATGCTTTTCAAGAAATTGCAGCAGAATTAGAAGAGCGCAATACCATTTTAATTGGTGCCTCTTGCGATACGGCTGAAGTACATTTTGCTTGGTTAAATACAGCAAAAGACAACGGAGGAATTGAGGGGGTTAAATTCCCATTAATTGCAGATTCTACACGTGTTTTAGCTTATGAGCTTGGTATTTTAGACTATGACATGTTCGAAGAAGAAGATGAGTCAGATGGAGACAATGTTCCTTACCGAGCAACCTATTTAATTGATGAGGAAGGTCAAGTTTTTCACGAGTCTGTAAATCATTTTCCAATTGGAAGAAACGTGCATGAATACATCCGTATGATTGATGCTTTTACACACGTTCAAAAGCATGGCGAAGTTTGTCCAGCGAATTGGGAAGAAGGAAAAGAAGCAATGAAAGCATCACGTGATGGAGTTGCTGATTACTTAAAAAACAACTAAGATGTTTCAGGAAATTACAGAAGACAACCTGGGACAATTATTAGCGGAAAACAAAAAGGTAATAGTGCAGTATGGAGCATCCTGGTGTGGTAACTGTAAAATAGTGAAACCTAAATTTAAGCGCTTGGCTGAAAGTAATGAAGTCATTGCGTTTTATTATGTAGATGCAGAGAAATTGCCCAATTCAAGGAAATTTGCTAACGTGAGTAACTTACCCACTTTTGCCGCTTTTCTTAATGGAGAACTTGTCTCAGAGGCGCAGGGAAATAAAATAGAAACCATTCAAGAAGTACTAGATGCGATTACCAATAATTAAACATATAGTTTCATTTATCGAGGAAAACGATGAAGACTACGTAGTAGAAACCATGGAAACATTGGAAAATCTTATAGATGCGCCAGGCTTAAAAGACGAAGAACTCGATGTTATTGGAGAGTTACTTTCTAATTTTTCTGGAGCGGTGGAAGTCCATAAAGAAATAAAAAATGGGACTCCGAAACGTGATGCGCTAAATAATTTCATGAAGCGCGTTTCCGGATCGATTGATTAGATTATATAGTAGAGGGTAGTTGGTCGAATACTAACTACCTTCTTTTATTATTATTTTAAGCCATATCTTGGACTTATTAAAAAAATGAAGATACATCAAGTTTCAATCTTCAATTATTAGCAAGCAATTTTAACTGCTTTTCTTCGCGAAATTCCTAATTAGGAGAGCAAAAAAAAAATTCATTTTTTTTTTGTAAAACCTAAGGTAAATTAATATTCCGTTTACATCCTAGATAAATAAAGAAGCTAATTTTGTATAGAATTACTTGGTATGAAAACTGTTTTATTCCTCTTCGCAATTAGCTTTTTTTCAAATTTATATGCTCAAACGAGTGTTTCACCTGTCGAATGCATTGCTCCATTCTACCATGGTCCTTTCCTACAATCTTTAGCAGCCCCTTGCAGTCGCTTTGCAGGGATAAATTCACCCGACCTAGGAATTGTAGTAGGTGTTTACCCGAACCCTGCCTATCAACTGATCAAAATCCAAAGCTATGACTTGCCCATTGAATCCATAACCGTTTATGGCTCCAACGGTGAAATCATCAAAACGCCTTATTCGATCAATCCTTGGAGCAATGGAATGACCATCACATCCATTGATATCAGCACCTTGAAGGCGGGGAATTATTTTATCCGTATTAATAACGAAAATCAAAAGACTTGTGGATTAAAATCCATCCCATTTACGAAGTATTAAGACAGCTTGGATTTCAACTGTTCAAAAACGATTATCGGATTAAATTTACATGTCCCATTTCCACTACCTCAGCTCCATTCGCCACAAATGAAATTTTCCAAGTATAGGTGCCTTGAGGGCAAGCAAAACTATTAAATCCTCCGTCCCATCCTTCCCCAATGTTTTCTGTATAAAAAGCAACATCGCCCCATCGATTAAATAAGGAAAAGTTATAGGTAGATTGATCTAAGCCTGTACCCGAAAATACGGGTAAAAAAAGCTGGTTGAACTCATCATCGTTGGGCGTAAATGTGTTGGGTACATAAACACTAATTGAAGGAGTAATTTCAATCATCTTTATGGCTGTATCGGCACAATTAAATTGATTCTGAACAATTAACTGAATAAGCCGTTGGCCCGTTCCAAGGTATTCATGAACTGGATCTTGAATGGATGATGTAGCTCCGTCACTAAAATCCCATAACCATTCTACCACATCAACAGAAGAAGCATCGTTAAAGCTAACAAATGCTGTATTTTCCTCGAGCAAAGAATCACTTATCATAAAGTCAGCGTTAGGAAGCGGAAAAGCATTGCCAATCATTCCTATAGCAGAACTACATCCAAACTGATTTGTCACCTGCAAATCCAGCTCAAATGGGGCTATATCTTCCGGCGTATATTCTCCGTTCCAATCGTAATCTATACTCGTATCATTAAATGTCCACATAGCTGATAATGTTCCGCCTTCATTGTTGTAAGAGTTGTTGACAAAAGTATAGGATTCACCCAGGCAATGATTCTTAAATTCCATTTTCGGTATTGGTAATTGATGAACAATTATTACTTCTTGAATGGTATCATCGCAAAATTCCGATGTAACGATTAATTCAACCTCATTTATTCCCTGTTCATAATCGAAATCTGGAATAAAATCTGCGGAGGTCTGATTTCCATAATTCCATTCATACTCTTGCCCAAATTGGCTATCATTATACAAAGTGATGTCTTCACCCACACACAATTCATCGCTATGAAATGCTGCTATGGGTTGTTTCATTATTTCAAACGTTTGCTCATAACCTACTTCAGAACATTCTAAATAATTTGGAAGAAACGATAGCGTATAACTCCCACTTTCTGTGGCGCTTATGCAAGGTGTTGTATTAGATAAAACCGCTCCGTTGTAAGACCATTGACACGAAGCATTAATTCCTTCAGGTGCACAAAGATCAAGGTCATCGCCGGTAAAACAAATTTGCGTTGGTTCAAAAACGTTAACTGGACATTCCACATCAATGATCGTATAAATCCAATCTACATTAAACATACACCAAACGTTACTAAAAACCAAGGTGATATTTGTCCCTGCATAAGGTGTAAGATCTACGGTTACGCTATGCCAATCAGAGTAACTCACATTGGAATTAAAAACCATATCACCTGCAACGGACGGATTATACGTCAAAGCCGGCAAAGGCGTGGTTTGCAAACTCGGAATTCCAACCGGGCCACTATTTTGTGCATAATACGCTTCATAGGAAGGACACGCTAGTTTATTTTGATTTTCGTCGTATATATTAAATTTAAATTTTGCTGCGGGAACAGCGTTGTGCGGAAAATTAAAGATATCAACCTTGAAATGAAAAGTTATGAATGTTTTGCCATCGAGAGGAACAGCGTACGTTCTTGCGGCTTGTGAATTGAGGCAATTATAATCCAAGTCATTACTAAGTTGCAAGGAGTAGCCGCTACCGCCGTAAACATTTGAATACCCACTATACGGACTGTTTCCAGCATTAACTAAACTAACACAACCCGAGGTGGTCCATTGAGAAGTAGTACCGTTATCAAAACTCCAATTCGCTAAAGCACAATTTTCCATTTCTTTATTTGAGGAATTTTCTTTTCCCTTTTTTATGGATTCTTCAATAAGGATTTTGCGATCCAATTCAATCTGACTATTATTTTGATTAGCCCTATTGTAAATACTATCTATTTGGTATTGAGACATTTCAGGCAAGATATGATCTAACAAATGTGTTGCTAAATCATGGTTGTCGGATTCAATTTGAGCAGTTGAATTGATAAAAAAAGACATAGCAATGACTGTACACAAAAGTGTTGTTTTCAGGCTCATAACGTGAAGTTTAAGTGATTATAGCTTTAAAACGTCCGACTTATTTATTGGTTGGTTAAAAAGGAAATACATGACCAACTATTCTGTTTTGTCGAATATACACTGCTAATGAAATAGTATTGGATTATAAATTATTTTTTTTGAAATGAGTATTCCACTATTACAAAAAAAAAATCCCCATCAATATAACGGGGATTTTCGTGGTACCTCCAGGAATCGTCCGCCTAGGCGGACAGGGACTCAAGTTATCATAAACCTGTTTGATTTTTTATAAATTCACGGCCTTTACCCGTTTTAAATTCTTTTTCGCGTAGGATTGCTTCTGAACGTGTGTTAAACTGTTCTGAGTATATTAGAACCCAAGGACCTTTATTTTTGGTAGAAATACCGAGCAATCCTAAATTATGTTCTTTAATTCTTCGATCCAAATCATTGGTATGTCCCGTATACTTTTTTTGAACTTTTGAAGAATATAAAACATAGGTTGTAAACATCTCCAAAAATAAAAAATCCCCATCAATATAATGGGGATTTTTGTGGTACCTCCAGGAATCGAACCAGGGACACAAGGATTTTCAGTCCTTTGCTCTACCAACTGAGCTAAGGTACCAGCCTAATTGTGGGTGCGAATTTACGACTTTTTTATATTTTATCAAGTGAATTTTAGGATATTCTTTCATTTTATCATAAAATCAAGGCTGATTGGACGTATCTTTGTAGAACGATGGATGAAATCATACAGTGTATTGATGCTGGAAATACGGCAATTAAGCTTGCTATTTTTAAACAAAAGGAACTTCAAGAAATTCAACGATTTGTTTCATTTGAAGATCTTTCCAAGCATCTTTCTTCCGATTATCCAATAGTATTAGCCTCTGTTCGAGCAGATGATTTTGCCCAGAAGCTAAGGAAGCAATTCGCTATTTATGAAATAAACAATCAATCTTCACTTCCTTTTACAAATAGTTACCAAGGAAATCTTGGGGCAGATCGCCTCTGTAATGTTTCCGGTATGTACGCCACTTTAAACAAGAAGGATAATTTAGGAGGGGGACTCGCCATTGATATCGGCACCTGTGTGAAATTTGACTATCTAAATTCCGAATTTATTTATTTGGGGGGCTCTATTTCTCCTGGGATAAGAATTCAACTGAAATCATTGCATGATTATACCGCTCTTTTGCCCTTGCTAACTGCACCCTATCCAACGTTTGACCTATATGGGAACTCAACAGAATCATCCATGTTTGCCGGTGTTCTTGGTGGAATTAAAGGGGAAATTTCTTGGCGAATTGAGAACTATCGAAAATTAGACCCTAACATTACTATCTTTATTACAGGTGGCGACGCCCAGCATTTTGATTTAGCGCAAAAAAACGACATCTTTGCAGACGAAAACTTGACATTAAAAGGTATTCACGAAATATATTTATTCAATGCGCTTCATCCTTAATTTATTTTTTTGTTTTTTTTGCTTGACGAATGTAATGGGACAAAACCTTACCTCTCATCCACTATCTAATTTTGGTATTGGAGAGTTAGGGCAAAATTCACACGCCATCTATGATTGTTTGGGCAAGGGGTATGATGCCTACTACGATTCAAGTCAATTAAATTATTTTAATCCTGCGAGCTACAGTAGTTTAAGTACCGGAAATACCCTTTTATCCCTCGGAATTAATGGCAGAATTTCCAACTATACACAAAACAATGCATCAGCTAGTTCAACGGTGGCGATGGTCGACCATTTCGCATTAGGATTCAAAATTAAGTCACGGATGGGCCTTGCATTTGGACTAAAGCCATTTGCGAAAAAAGGATATGAAATAAGTGAACAAATTTTTACAGGCGTAGATTCCCTAAAATATACTTATTCCGGAAAAGGAACCGTAAATAATTTATTTGTTGGTTTTTCCTTCGCGCCGATTCAAACTGAAAAAAGTAGCTTGTCATTCGGTTTTAATGCTGGCTATTTGTTTGGCACGTTGAACAACGACCGAATAAGTTTACTAATTGATAACAATTCCTTGTCTGGCGGACTAAACAGCACTGAAATTGGAATAAAAGCATTTCAGTATACACTTGGGATGAACTACAAACAATTAATCGGTAAAAAATATTCGCTTATTGTTGGGGGAACAGTGGAGCCAGCACAACGTTATAATGCCAACTATACCACCTCTTTTTACACATCAACGAATATATTTACCCCTGCTAGCTACGATACTTTGAGCACCTCTTTTTCTAAAGGGCATATCGTATCTAAATTAAACTATAGTGTCGGACTATCGCAAATTATTTTGTTAGGTATTCAGAAAAGAAAAAACAAAACCCTGCACCCCAGTTTAATGATAACAGCTTCATACAGTGTAAAAAATAGCGTGGCGAATGATTTTGACTCATTAGTGCCTGCTTGGAATTCAAACAAGGGAACTCATTTCGGATTTGGGATTCAATATTCTCCAGAAACAAAAATTTATGAAAATATCGCCTCGCTGAAAGCAGTTGATAAATTAACCTATCGCTTAGGAGGATATTACGACCAACTACCTTATTTCCAAAATGGCGTGCAATATATTGACCGGGGAATTTCACTTGGGTTCGGCATTCCAATTCTTGCACAACAATCACTATCAAGTGTTAATCTTAGTCTTAGCGCTGGTCAACGATCCACCTTCGCAGCAGGAAGTTTAGGAGAAAATTACATAGGAATTAATTTTGGGATTATATTATCTCCGGCTAGTTTTGAACGTTGGTTTAGGAAACGAAAATTGGATTAAAAAAAATAAGAAATTGAAATTTTCAACTTTTTGTATGGCCGTTTTGTTTTTAACACTGTTTTCTTGTGAAAACGACCCAACAACTATTGCAAAAGTTACCTACAATCCCAAGTCACCCGACGAAACCATTTATGACCTGAAAATGGTTTATTCAGATTCAGGATATGCACGTGTTGAATTAATGGCTGCCTATGCCGAAACAATGCAAAAACCTGAAAAGATTACCAAATTGTTAGACAGCTTACGGGTAAACTTTTTCTCTGAAAAAGGAGAAATACTATCAACACTAACCGCCTTGTATGGCGAAATAAATTATGCTAAAGGCCTACTAATGGTAAAAGATTCTGTGCGTTTATACAATTATAAAAAAAAACAGACTTTAGAAACGGAGGTTTTATATTGGAATCAAAAAGACAGTAGTATCTTTACACCAACTCAGGTTATTGTAAAAGAACCCGATGGCGTATTTTACGGCGAAGGATTAAAAACGAAACAAGATTTTAGTCGTTACGAAATATTGAAACCTCGAGGCAAAATAAAAATTAAAAAAGAAGAAGAAATAAATTAATTACTATGGCTATCTACAATAAGATAATGAAATATTTTTGGCTTGGTTTGGGCATTGTACTATGCTTTATTGTAACCTATAATAGCTTTACGCAGGGATTCAATCGCTGGGGGTCTTATTATTGGATGGTTGCCCTTGCATTTACTATGTTTTTTTTAAAACGTTGGATGATGAAGCGATTTGAAAATCATTCAAAATTTTTGAAAGAGCAAGAAAATTCAAAAACGGCATAGTATTTAATACAACTCGATTTTCAGAATTCTTATTAATGAAATATTTTGTCTTTTTTTCATTTGTCCTACTCATAAATGCAGTTAATTCACAACTATTCGTGCGCGGTATAGTGACGGACGAAAACAACTCCCCCATCCCAAATGCAAAGATTTTTGTAAAAAATGCTGCGGAAATGCGGACCGTTGCCAATACAAATGGGCAATATGAAATGGCTTTAATGCCGGGAGAATATTTTTTAATTTTTAGTGCTTTAGGCTTTGATGAACGCGAAACGTATATTTCGATTTCAGACCTTGATATTACCCGCGATTTCCAACTGTTTTCCTCTCGAATTAAAGATTTTGAAGCCGTTGATGTAAGCGTAAAAAAATCCAATCCTGGAAGGGATATTATGCTGAAGGTCGTCAATAAAAGAGATCAAATCAATCAGTGGAATTATCCACATATTGTCGATGTATATATAAAAGCGAGCGAAAAAATAAGCGTGAAGGAGAATCCAAAAAAGGAGGATGATACGCGAGAACCATCATTCGAAGAAAAAGAAAAGAATGAGGATGCCAATAAAATGAATTTGGTCGAGGTACAGCTAACGCGAAATTATGCCCCAGGCAACAAAGTGAAAGAAATAAGGAATGCTTACACCTTGAGAGGTAATGCAAAGACACTTTACTACACCACAACTGTTAAATCAAACTTCAATTTCTTTCAAAATTTATTGCATTTAGATGACCTTCACCAAACTCCAGTGAGTTCGCCTATTTCCACGACTGGCATTCTATCATATCGCTATAAGTTAGAAAGTAAAATTGAAGAAAATGGCCAGATTATCTCCAAAATAAAAATCAGCCCAAGAAATATGGCCACCACGACATTAGAGGGGTACATTTGGGTAATTGATTCTTTGTGGCTGATCCAAAAGTTGGAGTTAAATATGAGTAAAGGCAACCTCTTGGTGTATGATAATTTTAAAATTTATCAAGAATATGATCATCCTGGAGATAGTCTTTGCCTGTTAACTAAACAGGTTTTAACATACAACGTAAAATATAAATCAGAGGCCTCGGATTACAAAACGGAAGCCATCTTTAGCAACTACAATTTTGATCCAAAATTTGACCGTAAATTTTTCAGTACTGAATTAGCCGTTACGACAAAAGAAGCCTATGAAAAAGACTCCTTGTTTTGGAAAGACAATAGACCTGCAAGTCTGACCCTAGAAGAGCAGCGCTTCATCATTATCAAAGACAGCATAAAAGATGCAAGGAATCGGGTGGAATACTTAGATTCAATCGATGCGATATTTAATAAAATAACCGTATTAAAAGTACTTTGGTTTGGGGTGGAACACAGAAATAGATTTAAAAAGACCCAATGGTCGTTGGGTTCATTAGCGACACTCATCCAACCTATATTCATTGCTGGTCCAAGGATTACACCAAGTATCGACTATTTTAAAAAATGGAACGATGAACGAACCTTAGATGCCTATACAAGAATTTCTTATGGTATTTTAAACGGTGATATCAAAGGGGACTCATGGTGGAAATATAAATTTGACCCCTTCCATTTTGGGTATATACGTGCTTCCATCAACCACGATTTTGATGTTATTAGAGGTTTTGACGCTATAACACAAGTCTATAAACGTGAAAACTTCATTGAGGCAACAAGTATGAGTTTTTCATTCGAGTATGAGTTAATAAACGGGCTCTATTTTGGTACAGAGGCGAGTTTCGCTGAAAGAAGATCGTTAAAGGGATATACCTTTTCAACCATATTAGACGATGTGATTCCTAATAATGAACCAACTGATTTTAGTTCGTACCAAGCATATATCATGGACTTCAGTTTAAGTTATACACCGCAGCAAAAATATATGCGTGAGCCCTATCGAAAAGTAATACTTGGTTCAGCATGGCCAACCTTTACATTAATGTATGAACGAGGAATTCCCAAGATATTTGGAAGTGATGTTGATCATGAATACCTTAATTTTTCAATAAATCAATCGCTTAAAATCGGCACCTTAGGAACCACAAGTTATCGTGTTGCTGCAGGAAAATTCATTAGTGCACGATCCTTAAAAGATGCGGACTATAAATTCCAACGTAGAAGTGATCCTATTTGGTTTTCAAATCCATTGTATTCCTTCCAAGGCTTAGATTCAACCATGCCAACGAAGGATTATATTTTTGAAGCTCACTTTGTCCACCATGATAATGGGGCGATCATTAATAAAATTCCTTTTATGAAAAAAACCCGTATTGGATTAGTCTTTGGCGGAGGAGCAATGTATGTAAAAGAAAATAATTACCAATATTATGAACTCATCGCAGGGCTAGAAAGAAATTTTAAATTAACGAGGCGCAGATTAAGAATTGGCGTTTATAGTTTTGTTGCGGACGGCAATAAAATGGATACAAAAGTTGGATGGAAAGTATCTTTTGCGATTCTTAACGATCGAAACATGAAATACAACTTTTAGCTTTCCGCCTGAACGTCTATTTCTTCTTTATTATTTTTTGGAAAAAAGTGCCGTTGGCGAATAATAATAATTGCTACTCCGACTGTAATTGATCCGTCTGCGACATTCCAAATAGCAGGAAAAACTTGTCCTCCACCTAAATAAGGCACCCATTTTGGCCACATGACATCAAATTGAAACATATCTACCACATTACCTAATAAAAAGCCCTTGTGCCTAATTTCTACAGGAAAGGATCTCCCAAAATCTTTGCAATCCGTTAGTACGCCAGAACCCTCTAATTGATTAAAGCGATCACAGGGATTGAAATCAAAAATAAAATCATAAAACATTGAATCAATAAGATTTCCCGTTGCACCGGCCCAAATAAAGCCCATAGCGATTAAAAAAGATAATTTAGCGCCTTTTTTCGCTTCTTTGATCATGTAATATGCAATGAATGCAATCGCAACTACTCTAAAAATACTGAGTGCTAATTTGTGCCAAATGGATGCACCGAAAGTAGTACCGAAAGCCATTCCTTGATTTTCTATATAGTGAATAGCGAACCAATTTCCAATAAGGTATTTGTGTTCTTCTGGTTCAAAAGTACTTTTAACATAGATTTTTATTAACTGATCTAAAATTAAAAGCGAAATGATAACAAGCGCAACAATTTTTAATTTTTTATTCACTATCCTTTTTGTTCGTTTTTAGCATCGATACTCATGGTTGCATGTGGAACAAGTCGAAGTCTTTCTTTAGGAATTAACGTTCCTTTCACACGACAAATTCCATACGTTTTATTATTAATTCGATTTAGGGCGGCATTCAAACTTTGAATAAATTTTTCCTGACGTGCTGCAAGTTGAGCTACTTCCTCCCGAGATAGCGTTTCAGAGCCATCTTCCATCATATTAAAAGCACGTCCAGTATCATCTGTTCCGTGATCATCGTTGTGTGATAATGAGCCAATAAGAAGGCTATAATCGATGTTAGCATCCACTAATTTTTGATTAATAAGTGTTTTAAACTCTTCTAATTCAACATCGGAAAATCTTATTTTTGGTTGTGCCATCGCTTTATATTTTTAAAGGAAAACAAATATAATGTTTTTTAAGTGCACCCGTAATTTTCAAAATTAATATTTAATACTAGTTGACTTACTTAATTTTTAATTTAATAATCGGAATTTTCTCTATTTTCGCCCTATGATTCGATTGTTTTTAGGAAATAGGATAATTGTACTGTTTTTATTACCCTTTATTATCCTTTCCTTTTATTTACTAAACATTCAATTTGAATACCATGAACTTGGCAATGAAATAAATTATGGTTTTTGGAATGGATTATTCAACTTCCCCATAATCTTAACTCAGATTTCGGCCAGCATTCTTGTCTTGTTTAACGCTGTATATTTAAACTACTTATTCAACTATTACGATTTTCAAGACCGTAACACGTACATAATATCCTTGATTTATGTGATATTAATGAGCTTTTATTATTCATTTTATCGTTTAGATGGCATTTTAATTTCGCACACTTTTATCATCCTTGCTTTAGTCCAATATTTCAAATTGAAACAAAACGCTGATGGTAAAGAATCCATATTTAATGGGGCTTTCTTTTTAGGTGCCGCGGCTTCATTTCACCCTCCCTTGATCCTATTTATGCCCGTTTATATTTTTATGTATCTAGTTATTCGACCTTTTATCATTCGGGAACTCGTAATTTTTATTGCGGGATTCATTACACCTCTTTTATTTGGTATTACCTATATAAAATGGACTGGGGGACAATTAAGTACCAACTTAATACTCTCCAAAGAAAGTATTCAAATTCATAAAGACTTTTTTATAATTCTAATCTTCATTTTAATTTTATTAATCTTGAGTGCGCTTGGAATTCGAAATCGTATTCTAAAAGGTTCTAACAGGTTAAAAAAACAGATCCAGATTATTTGGCTTGTAATCTTAGTAGCGATCAGTATGGGAAGCATCGATTTCTTTTTCTACCAACAAATAGAGCGCTTTAGCCTTTTGATTATTCCATTGGCAATTCTTTTATCCTATTCATTTTTCAATAAGCGATTTGGTACTATTTCAGTGATTCTATTTTACCTAACGATTACTTATGCTGTTATTAAGTTTTTCGTTGATCGAATTTAGGTGAACATCTATTTCATTACATTTGTAGACAATAAAAATTTTTACTTTTTAATTAATCCATTTATCAATGAAGTTTGGAGTTGTGACATTTCCGGGATCCAATTGTGATCAAGACATGGTATATGTTTTGGAACATCTATTAGGTCAAAAAGTTGAAAAACTATGGCATAAAGATACTAGCATAAAAAATGTAGATATGGTCATCTTACCAGGAGGATTTTCCTATGGCGACTATCTAAGATCTGGTGCGATAGCAAAGTTTTCCCCTATCATGCATGAAGTTATAAAGCATGCTACAAACGGTGGATATGTATTAGGCGTGTGTAATGGATTTCAAATATTAACAGAAGCAGGCTTATTGGATGGCGCATTGCTACACAATGATAAACAAAAGTTTATTTGTAAAAATGTATTCCTAAAACCTGTTTCTAAATTAGCGGGAATTACCAAAGGCTTAGATTTTGACAAAACATATAAAATTCCAATCGCACATGGAGAAGGAAGGTATTACGCCAATGAAAATAAAATAATGGAGTTGGAGGATAATGACCAGATCTTGTTTCGTTATTGCCACCAAACAGGGGTGGAAAATGCAGGTGCAAATCCCAATGGATCCATCAATAATATCGCAGGAATAAGCAATAAAGCGAAAAATGTTTTTGGAATGATGCCTCACCCAGAACGTGCTTCGGATGATATTTTAGGAAATACAGACGGTAAATTTATTTTTGAATCGATTTTATCATTTTGTTAAACCGCTAGCATGAAAATATTATTATTGGGAGCTGGTGGAAGAGAGCATGCCTTGGCATGGAAGATCGCACAAAGTTCTATCTTAGACGAGTTGTTTATTGCACCAGGAAATGCAGGGACAAGGCAATACGGCAAAAATGTCGTGTTATCACCTGTTGATTTTGAAGGAATTAAAGAATTTGTACTAAAAAATAACATCGACATGGTAGTCGTTGGACCCGAAGAACCATTGGTTTTAGGTATCTACGACTTTTTTCAAGCCGATGACAGTATCCGTCATTGCGCAATTATTGGCCCAAGTAAAGAAGGTGCCAAGCTCGAAGGAAGTAAAAACTACGCAAAAGAATTTATGGCTCGCCATCGAATTCCTACAGCAAAATACGGGACTTTTACCTCAGCTACCTTGGCAGAAGGCATCGCTTTTTTAGGCGAAATGAAAGCGCCATATGTCCTAAAAGCCGATGGCTTAGCCGCTGGAAAAGGCGTGTTAATCATCAACGATCTAGCTACTGCAATAAAGGAACTTACTTCCATGTTGGTGGATGAACGATTTGGTAAGGCAAGTGAAAAAGTGGTGATTGAACAATTTTTAGATGGCATTGAACTTTCTGTATTTGTTATGACAGATGGCGAATCTTTTAAGCTGCTGCCCGAAGCTAAAGATTACAAAAGAATCTTGGACGGGAATCAAGGAGAAAATACTGGCGGAATGGGAGCTGTATCACCCGTTCCATTTGCGGATGCTGGCTTTATGGATAAAGTACACAATCAAATTATTGTGCCAACCATTAAAGGATTAAAAAATGAAGGAATTGCCTACAAGGGTTTTGTGTTTTTCGGATTAATCAGCGTAAAAGGAGACCCATACGTGATTGAATACAATTGTAGAATGGGCGATCCTGAAACCGAGGTGGTTATTCCTCGCTTAAAATCTGACATTCTGGATTTATTTGAGGGTATTGCAAGTAATACACTATCCGAAAGAGATATTCAATTTATCGACAAAAGCACGGCAACCGTCATGATGGTTTCAGGAGGATATCCTAATCATTATGAAAAAGGATTGCCGATTTACGGAATTAACAATGTAGCCGATAGCATCGTATTTCACGCTGGCACCACCTCTGATGGACCACAAGTTTTAACGAATGGAGGAAGGGTGTTGAGTGTAACCTCCTATGGAAAAAATATAGAGGTAGCCGTTGATAAATGTTATGATTCGATTGCTAAAATAAGCTTTGAAAACTCCTATTATCGGAAAGACATTGGCAGAGATGTCATTAAATAAGGTACATGGAAGCATACATAATCATATTAATCACCTTGTTTTTTTCAGCCTTTTTTTCGGGTATGGAATTGGCCTACCTATCATCGAATCGCTTAAAAATAGAAGTTGAAAAATCAAGAGGAACCTGGCAAGGGAAATTAAAATCAATTTTTTATGCCAATCAATCAACCATGATTGCCCTGCTTTTATTGGGAAATAATTTTGCTTTGGTAATATATGGGATCAAGGCAGCCGACATATTAAATCCTATTTTGGATGATTTGGGCATGCATAATGAGGCCTTATTGTTAATTTCCCAGACAATCCTTTCCACATTATTAGTGTTAATCACTGCGGAATTTTTACCGAAAGCGATTGTTCAAATAAACCCTAATCGGTTTCTAACAATCGGAACTCTCCCTTTATTCATCGTTTTTATACTATTATATTTACCTACCCAATTAATCCTTCTGCTCAGCGGAGCCGTATTAAAAATAACAGGTGGGAAATCCAAAAACACGGAAAAAGTATTTTCAAAAGTTGATTTAGCACATTACGTTGATGATATTTCCTCGCGGATCCACAACGAAGAGGCACTTAGTAATGACATGCTTATATTATCAAATGCCTTAGATTTTTCAAAAGTAAAAGCCCGAGATTGTATGATCCCTCGGACCGAGATGGTCTCAATTGCTATTGACGATGACCTCCAAAATTTAGTTGAGTTATTTATTGAAAAGGGCCTTTCAAAAATTATAGTTTATAGAAAATCAATTGATAATATCATCGGCTTCGTTCACTCATTTGATTTATTTAAATCACCAAAATCTATAAAAGAAATCCTAAAACCCATCGAATTTGTACCATCTGTAATGTCAGGGAAGGAATTATTGGAGATGTTTACCACCCAATCCGGAAATATTGCCGTAGTAACAGACGAATACGGAGGAACAGCTGGAATTGTAACCATTGAAGACGTAATTGAAGAGATTTTTGGCGAAATTGAAGATGAGCATGACAAAGAAGATTTAACGGAAGAAAAAATAAGTGAGACTGAATTTTTGTTCTCTGCCAGAGTTGAAATTGATTATTTAATTGAACACTACAAACTTAACTTTACAGCATCAGAGGAATATGATACACTGGGTGGATTAATAATTCATGAGTTAGAGTCAATTCCAACGGTTGGAGAAGAATTACACTACCAAAACCTAAGTATTGAAATTGTAGCAGTAAGCGAACGCAGAATTGAATTAGTAAAATTGACCATTATAAAATAAAGACAGCTTGATTGAGATAAACAATTTTGAAGCGGTTATTTTTGACATGGATGGTGTATTAATTGACTCTGAACCTCTGTGGAAGATTGCCATGGAAGACGTTTTTTCGGCCTTTGGGTCAAAGTTAAAAAAAGAGGACTTTCAAAAAACGGTGGGGCTTAGAATTGATGAAGTCATCCACTTTTGGAACTTACAAGAAAATTGGGGGATAACTGATGAATCAGAAGTAGAGGAAGCTATTATCGTAAAAATGGAAGCACTCATCGCTGCTAATCCCTACCCACTAGAAGGAGTAATTGATACTTTGCACTACTTAAAATCTAAAAAAATACCAATTGGCTTAGCCACCTCATCAAGCAGCCGACTGATAAAAATTGTCCTTGATAGCCTTGCTATTAAACCATTATTTAATTTTTTTCATTCCGCTGAAATGGAACAATATGGGAAACCTCATCCCGCAGTTTATTTAACAGTTGCTAAAAAACTGGCTGTTCTTCCAGAAAAATGCCTTGTCATTGAGGATTCGCTTAACGGAATTATTTCTGCAAAAGCAGCAAAGATGAAGGCAGTTTGTATACCAGAAAAAACGCATCTTGTTGATCCGAGACTGATCCTTGCCGATTATCAATTTGAATCCATGACTGACTTTTTAAAAATTATTCAGTCCTAATTATAGTTGTCTTTAGTTACCCATCGTAAAATCAGTAGAATTTGACTGCCAATTCAATGGCTTTTGTAAATTTGTAAAAAAACAATCCTTTTGGAAGATTCTTTTGACTATCGTGAAAATGCCGAACAACCTGAACAAGAAATTGATAAGGTTCTCCGTCCGAAATCACTCGCTGATTTTGCCGGGCAACCCGCTGTAGTAGAAAACTTAGCCATATTTGTTCAAGCGGCAAAACTCCGTAAAGAACCCTTAGATCATGTATTATTACATGGTCCTCCAGGATTAGGGAAAACAACGCTTGCACAAATTATCGCCAATGAAATGGGCGTAGGATTTAAAGTGACAAGTGGACCAGTATTAGATAAACCAGGTGATTTGGCGGGACTTCTTACCAATCTAAGCGAAGGAGACGTTTTATTTATTGATGAAATTCACCGATTAAGTCCGGTGGTAGAAGAATACTTGTATTCTGCCATGGAAGATTATGTTATCGATATTTTGTTAGATACAGGTCCAAATGCAAGATCCATTCAATTAAATTTGAATCCTTTTACCTTAATTGGTGCCACTACTCGATCTGGATTATTGACCTCACCATTACGTGCTCGATTTGGTATTAATTCTAGACTAGAATACTACGACTCCAAAACATTAACAAGCATTGTTGAGCGGTCTGCTAATTTGTTAAACATCCCCATCGATGAAGATGCCGCATATAAAATTGCAAGTAGAAGTCGCGGGACGCCCAGAATTGCCAACGCCTTATTACGACGTGTTAGGGATTTTGCACAGATTAAAGGAAGCGGGAAAATTGACGATAGCATTACAGAAATTGCACTGAAAGCATTAAACGTGGATGAAAATGGCTTAGATGAAATGGACATTCGGATTCTTCGTGCTATCATCGATAAATTTGCTGGAGGACCAGTTGGTTTAGGTACCATTGCCACCGCAATTGGCGAAAATGCTGGCACCTTGGAAGAAGTATACGAGCCATTTTTAATTCAAGAAGGCTTTCTAATGCGGACGCAACGTGGAAGAAAAGCTACTGAAAAAGCATTCAAACTCTTTGGCAAAGAAATGGGCTGGAGCCAAGGCGGATTATTCTAATTCATGAATGCTTCAAAATTCAAACAAGCAATAAAAAATAAAGCGAGCGAACTCGGATTTTTTTATTGTGGCTTTTCAAAAGTGGCTTTTTTAGAAGAGGAAGCACCACGTTTAGAAACTTGGCTCAAAAATAATTATCAGGGATCTATGGCCTACATGGCTAATCATTTTGACAAACGCCTCAACCCAAAACTTTTAGTCGACGATGCCAACACAGTAATTTCCTTGTTATTAAATTACCATACAGAAACACAGCAGACAGATCCATTAGCTCCAAAAATATCCAAATATGCTTATGGGGAAGATTATCATTTTGTAATAAAAGATAAACTTGGCGAGTTACTTTCATTTATGAAACAAGAAATCGGCGCTATTGAGGGCCGTATTTTTGTGGATTCAGCTCCTGTAATGGATAAGGTGTGGGCGAAAAAAGCAGGACTTGGCTGGATGGGGAAAAACACCAATTTAATTCATCCCAAAGAAGGTAGTTTTTTCTTTATTGCAGAAATTATTACCGATGTAGTAATAGAGGAAGATGGACCAATGAAAGATTATTGTGGGACCTGCACAAAATGCATAGATGCCTGCCCTACGGAAGCGATTGTAGCGCCCTATGTGGTTGATGGTTCTAAATGCATTTCGCACTTAACCATTGAACTAAAAGATGCTATTTTACCGGATCAATTTAAAGGGAAAATGGATAATTGGATGTTTGGTTGCGATATTTGTCAAGATGTTTGTCCGTGGAATAAATTTGGGAAAATAAACCAAGAAAAACGCTTTCAACCTAGCGCCCAATTGTTAGATTTAAATCAACATGATTGGGAAGACCTAGAACAAGAAACCTTTCAGTCACTTTTTAAGAACAGCGCCGTTAAACGAACCAAATTTGAAGGATTAAAGCGAAACATTTCTTTTTTGAGAAAATAGTCTTGCTGTTTAGATGAAACTCCTCCAACGACTCCTTTGTAATAAATATGAACAAAACATTGACTACATTTGACTTTCAATAATAGTGATAGAATGAAAAAGATATGCTTACTCTTTTTATTGTTTCATCTCAAATTATGGGCTCAACCATGTGTGGATCTCAATTTAATTGATTCCACTGCAATTTGTCCAACGATATACGAACCCGTTTGTGGCTGCAATGGCATTACCTATTCAAACGCTTGCTATGCCATAAATTATGGGGGACTTACCTCATGGGTAGATGGCGATTGTCAAATGCCTAGCCTGGACACCTGCCTCATTATTCCTCCGAATGTAAATTTCGGTGCATGCGCGATGGTATTAGGTGTAATTCGTCAAAATGACTCTTGTTTTACGGTCTCAGGATGCAGCATGATTGGAAGTAATGGAACCGACTACAGTGGCTATTTTTTCAATTCGTTGTGGGAATGTAATAGTTTCTGCATGAACGATACAATAATAATTCTTGAGTGCATTGACTCCAGCATAATCAACCTAAATGTCCTATGTCCTGGTATTTACGAACCAGTATGTGGCTGCGATTCTATCACCTATGATAATAGTTGTATTGCCTATAATTACAATGGTATTTTACAATATACACCCGGTCCATGCCCAGATACAGATGTGAAATTACTAGCGAATTATTTATTTTCCGTTTACCCCAATCCAACTGAAGATAGACTCTATTTTTCCGGCGAACGCTTGGATGAAGTACTCGATATCTCCTTACTTAATTTGGATGGCAGGGTGATCGTAAGATCAATTAATAAAAATAGTTTGGAATTAGATTTCATACCAAGTGGTTATTACACCCTTATTTTCCGATTGTCAGACGGAAGTACTTTTCGCCAAACAATTTTAAAGCAATAATTTGCCCTTGCAAAAAAGTTAATTTTTTAGCAAGGATAATTTCCATGTTATTTTTCTAATTAATTTTGAAGCAATGCAAAAACACTTTGCAAATTATTCAAATCAAATATGGATAGACGCTATTTTCTTAAACAATCAGCATTATTTTCAATCGGTGGTTTATTACTTCCTTCAGCGATTGTTGGCTCTTGCCGAAAAGAAATCTTATTAGAAGACATTAACTTCGATGGGAAGGTTATAATAATTGGAGCAGGAGCCGCTGGATTGTATGCTGCATACCTATTAAAATCTAAAGGAATAAAATTCCAGCTTTTAGAAGCATCCGCGAATTATGGCGGGAGATTGGGTAAACTTACTGGATTTGCTAATTTCCCAATTGATTTAGGCGCACAATGGATGCATGGGAAAAATAATATTTTCAGTGATTTTATAACAAAGTCTGATACAAAAATATCCTTGGACGATAGCGATCTAAAATATTGGTTCAATAACCAATTAGTAAATAAATTGCCCAAAAACACAGACATTTTTGAAGGGGATGATTTACCAGATATTTCATACGAAGATTACGCAATACAAAAAGGATTTGGCAACGAATATAAGTACATCATAGAAAATATTGCTGGTGATCAAGGGGCGGACGCTTCCAAACTTTCTGTCTATGGGAATAATAAAGACGAAGAAAATTGGAATTCTGGCGATGATGATTATAAATTTCAAGAAACATACTTCGATTTGATTGATAAGCAAATTGCGACTCAAGTAAAAGATGAAATAGTATTGAACACCATCGTTTCTAAAATTGATTATTCAAAATCAAGCATCGAAATAACCGACAGCAACAATAATGTATACAGTGCAGATAAGGTAATTATCACGGTTCCTATCCCCATTCTAAAATCAGGTGATATACAATTTATCCCGGAACTACCTACTGAAAAAACAAGTGCATTCTCAAAAATTGGAATGGGTGCAGGCATGAAGGTATTTCTAAAATTCAGCAATAAATTTTTCGACCAAAACATTATTGGCGGAACAATTTGTGCGGCTTATGCCGACGATAGCATTGGAAAAGTACAAGATGATAACATCTTGCTTGCTTTTGTTATGGGAGAGCAGGCGGAATATTTAAGCGCACTTGGAAGCAATGCAGCAATTACGAACGCCTTACTTCAAGAATTGGACACGATGTATAACGGACAAGCTACTGCATCATTTATTGTATCACATGTTCAAGATTGGACCACCAACCCATTTGTGAAAGGAGCCTATTCGTACAGCACTATTGGTATGGGAAATGCGCGCTTTATTGCCGCACAATCCATAAATAAACAAATATATTTCGCCGGTGAAGCCATGAATTTGAACGGCCACCATCAAACTGTACAAGGAGCTGTAGAAACAGGCTATAGAGAAGTTATTAATCTACTAAAAGACCTAGCAACATGAAAGTGATAATAGTAATTGTCGTTATGATTATTGTGCATTTCAACTCAATTGCTCAGGAATTTAAAATCGATGCTTCTTACAACTATTTGTTTGCAAATCAATGGGACAAAGCCATTCAAACTTACAACATTAGCCGACCATTTAATTATGAGAAGCAACCATTACTCATGCATGGCTTAACTACTTCTGGGACCTATATTTCTAAGTCATCGAAACAATTAAAACACGGAATAAACATTTCCTATTCTTACTTAAGAAGTTCATCTGAAAATGAAAATTTAGACGTTAAATTGCACCTTAATTTTCTTAAATTGGCCTATCTTCTTCATTATGAATACAAAGAAAAATTAAAAAATATCTATACTGATTTCATTTTTTCAGCGACATCAAGCGCACTATTTAGAAATGTAAACGGAAAACCATTTACGTATGATGAAGAAAAATCAAAAGCTTATGGAATTGGTGGCGAAGTAGGTCTTAAGATGGGCTATTTCATGAAATTTAAAAATAAAAATGGTATTTCTCCCTTTGTACTTATTTCTTGCACTCCTTACTTTTATTCCCCAAATACCGAAGCGGTTATTAATCAAACGAAAGGACTTGCTAGCAAGCCTTCTACAGCAATATTTTGCGCGCAAATGGGTTTGGCATTTCACCTAAAACAACCATAATATCAACTAATCATATAAGGATTAACATACTTTCCTTCAAGAAAAAAAGAAAAAAAAATAGTAAGCGCTATAAATTAAAGCTTTTCTAATCCCACGTAATATTCCTTGGAAACAATAATTCCTTCTGTTTTTTCCTCCAAATTGATCGATGACCAACTTGATGTTGGATGAAGCGTTAAAACAGTATTATTATATTTAATTTTTATAGGCATATCAAACCCCTCTACACAATCCACCCAGCGATAATCAAGGATCTTTCCTCTCTTTAAGTCAAGTTTATACTGCAAAACTGGCTTTCTCGCATCGCGCAAATACTGATCAAAAAACCCATCTAATTTTAAGCCTGTGGTTGATTCAATATATTTTTCAATCTGATTAGAGCTTACCGTTTGATGGTAAAACGTTTTGTTTAATCCTCTTAAAAGCTCGCGCCATTTTTCATCATTTCCTACTAATTGCCGAAGAGTATGGAGAACATTGCTCCCTTTTGAATAAATATCACCATTATTAGGATCATTTACATCGTAATTCCCGATGAGTGGAGCACTATTATCAATGCCACGTCTCAAGCCTCTTACGTATTCGAAACCGGCAGATTTCCCATAAAAATACTCCACAAATAAGGCCTCAGAATAGGTCGTAAAAGATTCGTGAATCCATAAGTCAGCATTGTCTTTCGCCGTTATATTATTTGCAAACCACTCATGACCCGACTCATGGATTATTATGTAGTCAAACTTCAATCCCCAACCGGTACCGCTTAAATCAGAACCTAAATAACCGTTTCCGTATTTATTTCCATACGACACGGCACTTTGATGCTCCATTCCTAGATAGGGAACCTCCACTAATTTATAGCTGTCTTCGTAAAAAGGATAGGGCCCAAACCAATGTTCGAAAGCGGCCATCATCCGAGGGACATCTTTAAACTGAACTTTAGCTTTCTCTAAATTATCTTTTAATACCCAGTAATCCATATCTAACAATCCATTTTCACCTTTATACACCTCCGAAAAATGGACGTAATCCCCAATAGTAATATTCACACCATAGTTATTAATGGGATTTTTCACTTCCCAAACAAACGTTGAAGTAAGGTCATTTTCGTGTTTTTCCTCCTTCAATCTCCCGTTAGAAACTGCTACTAATCCCCTTGGGACTTGGATGGAAATTAGCATGCCTGAATCCGGTTCATCATACATGTGATCTTTACATGGCCACCACAAACTTGCCCCAATCTCCTGACATGAAGTGGCTATAAAATGCTTGTTATTATTGTCTTTTTTCCATGCAAATCCTCCATCCCACGGTGGGTTTTTAGCGACACGTGGCTTTCCTGAAAAAGTAACCACTAGTTCGTACTGCTGCCCGACAACTTGTTTTTTTACCATGGTAATAAAATGGGCATTTCCATCATTCATAATTGATAAAGGAACGCCATCTTGAGTCACCGATAAAATAGTCATAGGTGACTGTAAATCCAATTGCAAAAGCTGATTTTCAGCTATTACTTTATACCGAATTACATTCGTACCTTGAATACTTTTCGCTGCTGGATCAACATTAAAACTTAGGTTGTAATATTGAATATCCCACCAAGCCCTTTCTTTGGTAATTCCCCCTCTCAACGAATCTTGATGGGTATAATTTTGAGCAATTGTACCAAAGGACAAGCCTAAAAATAGTAGTAGAATACAGACTTTGTTTTTCATGAAATCAGGCTTTTAATAAGTACTTTCTACCAAAATAAATTGGAATCCCACAAGCTACAATAAGCAGTCCAAAACAAGTATTTTGCGTTTTCGTAATGAGTAAAATCGTGCAAATTATGGTGGCTAAAAGAATATATAAAATAGGTGTTAATGGGTAGGCAATTACTTTATACGGTCGATCAGCAGTCGGCTCTTTTTTTCGTAAGATAAATATTCCAGCAATCGTAATAATATAAAACAACAAGGACGCAAATGTGGCGTAATCGAGTAAATCGCCATACGAGCCACTTAAACACAGAATACTTGCCCAAATTGCTTGAGTGATAAGGGCAAACATTGGAACGGAGTTTTTATTTAGATTCCCCGCACGTTTAAAAAACAAACCGTCTTTAGCCATCGCATAATAAACTCTAGCTCCTGAAAGAATTAATCCGTTGTTACAACCGAAAGTGGAAACCATGATGAGAATCGCCATAAAAGCTGCAGCAAAATCACCAAAAATCATTGACGCTGCGGCCGTTCCTACCCTATCAGTATTCGCCCCTCCAGCAAATTGCATACCTTGAGATAAGACGTCGGCGCCATCTGGAGAGCCATGTATAGGAATAAGCGCCAAATAGGCAAAATTAGCCAACACATATAAAACCGTTACTACCGAAGTTCCTATTAATAAACTTAGTGGAATATTTTTTTTAGGGTTTTTAATTTCCCCAGCAATAAAGGTAACATTGTTCCATGCATCACTGGAAAATATTGATCCAATAATTGCCGTTCCGAGCGCAAGAATTAAAGCAATTCCTGTAATGGGAGAAATTGATTCTGTCCAGTTCCCCCCTACTCCTTTTGACCATGTATGTGATGTATCCCACATGTGTTGCATATTCTGAGAAAAGACATCACTTTTCAAACCAATAGCCAAACCCAACACAATGAGAGCGAGCAGCGCTAATAGTTTAGCAGAAGTAAAAACTAATTGAATAATTTTTCCACTTTGAATACCACGAGTATTAATAAACGTTAGTAGGAAAATACTAAAAATAGCAAATACCTGAGCGGCCGAAACCTTTAATGGACCTAGATTAAATAAGATGTTATCCGGTCCTAATTGAGGAAAAAAGAAAGCCGTGTATTTAGCAAAAGCAACTGCCACAGCAGCAATTACGCCAGTTTGAATTACCGTAAAAACCGTCCAGCCATATAAAAAAGCAGTAAACTTACCGTAAGCCCTTTCAATGTAGACGAATTGCCCACCGGCTTTTGGCATCATGCTCGCCAACTCGCCATAACTCAAGGCAGCAAGTAAGGTAATAAACCCAGTTAACAACCATAAAACGATTAGCCATCCAGCTGAACCTACCATGCGGCCCATGTCGGCGCTAACGATAAAAATACCAGATCCAATCATCGAACCAGCTACGATTGCTGTAGCATCTAATAATCCTAAGGATCTTTTAAAATCGGTTGTTTCTTCTGTCATATTTTGTAAATAAAGCGCTTGATAATTCTACTATTGCAACAATTTGCATTTGCTAAAAGTAATAAATGTTTTGGATTGATGGAAAAGCACCTTTTTGATAGGGTTAAACAAATGATTCTCCTTAACTTTGCTTCATGGCAGGATCAAGTTTTGGTACCCTTTTTAAACTTACAACCTTTGGGGAATCCCATGGAGAAGCAATAGGTGGAATTATTGAAGGATTCCCACCAAACATAAAGGTTGATTTCGCAATGATTCAAGCAGAATTAGACCGTAGAAAACCAGGGCAATCGGCGCTCGTTTCACCGCGAAAAGAATCCGATACAGTTAGCTTTTTATCTGGTTTTATGGATGAAACATCTACAGGAACAGCCATCGGTTTTACCATTCCTAACGACAATCAGAAAAGCGACGATTATGCTAATCTAGACAAGTCATTTCGGCCATCACATGCCGATTACACGTACGAAAAAAAATACGGTATTCGAGACCATAAAGGAGGTGGAAGATCCAGTGCAAGGGAAACCGCCTGCCGCGTTGTTGCTGGTGCTTTGGCGAAGCAAGCATTAGAAAAACTAAACATTCGATTTTCAACCTACGTGATACAAGTAGGAGCTATTCAAATGACAAGCAATCAATTTTACCCGCTTACTAACATTGAAAGTAATCCAGTTCGCTGTCCGGATAAAGAACTTGCAAAAGAAATGGAATCGTTGATTGAAAACACAAAAAAGTTGGGCGATACATTAGGAGGTACAATTCAATGTATTATCGAAAATGTGCCTGCTGGTTTAGGAGAACCTGTATTTGATAAAATCCATGCTGAATTGGGAAAAGCAATGTTGTCCATTAATGCTGTAAAAGGATTTGAAATTGGCAGTGGATTTCATGCTGCCTCCATGTTGGGATCTGCCCATAATGACCTTTTTAATTCAGATGGAAGCACACAAACCAACCATTCTGGCGGGGTACAAGGTGGCATCAGCAACGGAATGCCTATTTTGTTTCGTGTCGCTTTTAAACCGGTTTCTACTATTCTCAAAAAACAAGCTTTGCTAACAAAAGATGGTGAAATGGAAGAGGTACAAATTACAGGCCGACACGATGCCTGCGTAGTTCCAAGAGCTGTTCCAATTGTTGAAGCAATGGCCGCTATTGTCATTCTAGATTTCTATCTTCGCAATAAGTCAGTACATTTGTAAAAAAAAATCATGATTCAGCGCATACAACACGTGTATTTTGGATTTGTAATAATCAATCTTTCGCTATTATTGAGCGGATTGGAAATTGGAGCGTATCAAGCGAAAGAGTTGCCACATCAATTCACTATTTATGGATTTTTTCAAGGAAAAGAAGTCGTTTGGCGCTTTCCATTTTATTTAGTAATTATTTCATTAGTGGTGCTCTTACTCTTCACCATTAGCAAGTTTAAAAAGCTTAGCTTACAACTAAAACTGATAAAATTCACGTTCTTATTTTACTTGCTTTTCGTGGTAGGAATTACCGCCTTGTTCCTTTTTAAACTAATGCCAAACGTGCCAGATTCCGTGAGTTTTGGCCTTGGTTATTACTTATTAATCCTTGGTTTGCCTTTTACTTATTTAGGCTTACGCGGGATAATGCGAGACAAGAATTTACTTGACTCCCTCAACAGACTACGTTAACATGAATTATTTATCGGTTGAAAACCTCACCAAATCATTCGGTGTAAGAGTATTATTTTCGGATTTAACATTTGGTATAGATCAAGGACAGAAAGTGGCTATTGTAGCAAAGAACGGCGCTGGAAAAACCACCCTGCTCAGATGCTTAATGGAAATGGAGCCATACGATAGTGGGCGCATAGTTTACCGAAACGACATTCGCATTGCCTTTATGGAACAAAGTGAAATGTTGAATCCAACACATAGTATACTTGAGGCAGTTTTTGACCATGATATTCCCGAATTACAATTAATCAAAACCTACAACATTGCCATTGCAAATAATGACGAAAAAGCATTAGAGGAATGCTATCAGCAACTCACCGATTTGAATGCATGGGATATTGAGGTAAAGGTGCAGCAAATATTGAGCGTGCTTAAACTCACGGATACCTCACAAAAAATTGAAGATTTATCCGGTGGACAAAAGAAAAGAGTTGCATTAGCCAAAGTACTACTCTCCGAAGCAGACTTATTATTTTTAGATGAGCCAACGAACCATTTAGATTTGGATATGATTGAATGGTTAGAAAGCTATTTATCAACGTCTAAATCGACCATCCTAATGGTTACCCACGATCGTTATTTTTTAGAAGTGGTTTGTGATACCATTTTCGAATTAAGCAATGAAACACTTTTTCGATACAAAGGGAATTTCTCCTATTATTTAGAGAAAAAAGCAGAACGGGAAGAGCAATTACATGCTACCGTAGATAAAGCACGAAATACTTTTAGAAAGGAACTGGATTGGATTCGCAGACAACCAAAAGCACGAGGAACAAAACAAAAAGCAAGGGTAGATGCATTTGAAGGAATAAAAACGACCGCTCAAATGCGCTTAGAGGAAGACGAAATGGAATTGCCCGTAAAAATGGAGCGTTTAGGTTCCAAAATAGTGGAATTCCATAAAATAAGTAAAGCCTACGGTGAAAAAACCATTTTACATGACTTTTCATATCATTTTCAACGTAAAGAACGCTTAGGAATTGTTGGTAACAATGGAACCGGCAAGAGTACTTTTTTAAACCTTCTTATCGGGCAAGACCAAGCGGATAAAGGAAAAGTAGTAATCGGTGACACCATCGTTTTTGGGTATTATAGTCAAGACTTAATAAAAGTAGACGATGGAAAAAAGGTGATTGATGTCGTTAAGGATGTTGCAGAATATATCCCATTGGAAAAAGGAAAGCAATTGTCAGCCTCTCAATTATTGGAAAGATTTCTTTTTACACGTGACAGCCACTATAATTTTGTACATAAATTAAGTGGAGGGGAAAAACGTCGCTTAAAATTGTTAAAAGTATTAATGGCAAATCCCAATTTTCTAATTTTAGATGAGCCTACTAATGATTTAGACATTTTTGCCATGGCCGTATTAGAAGAATACTTGCGGAATTTTCAAGGATGTTTAGTGGTCGTTTCACACGACAGGTATTTCATGGATAAAATGGTGGATCACCTATTCGTATTTGAAGGAGAAGGGAAAATACTTGATATCGTTGGGAATTATACCGATTACCGAAAAGTACAAAATGGGAAGTCAAAAGAGGAAAAGTCTGGAAATGTTAAACCAATCACCAAAGAAGAGGAAAAGTTTTTGATTCCAACGGTGTTATCGAAAGAAAAGAGAAAACTGTCGTTCAAAGAAAAGGATGAATTAAAATTGCTTGAGAAAAGTTTAGAGGAACTAGAGACGAAAAAATTGGTTTTAAGCCAGCGTCTGAGCGAAGAAAACAAAAACAGCAGTGAAATGTATGAGCTAGGCTTGCAATTGGGAAAAGTAGTGGAAGATTTAGAAAATCAAACCAATCGCTGGTTAGAATTATCTGAGTTTGCCTGATTTATTTCTTAAATTGTAATTCTTCAAGCGATATTTTACGGGTAATTTGCGGTATTCCGTTTGCATCTATTATTTCAAAATTCATCGTTCTAGCACCAGTATCAATGTTTATCAATCCAAAATTATTCCCCATAAAAGGTCCGTTGATTCTGTTGCTATTTGGGGTAGCTAAATGCCATGTTTGGCTCAAGCCACTCGAGGTAATATCATATATCGGATAAGCGAATGGCAATTCTAATCTTGAAATTTCAGCGTAATGAACATCACCAGAAATAAAAACCAAGCCCTTAGCTTTTGTTTCCTCAATTAATTGGGTCATCCTCTGTCGTTCGTTGGGAAAATTTGCCCACGCTTCATAGCCATTATAGGATATTCCGAATTGTGTCGAACTACAGATGATTCGGTAATCGGCCTCTTCCAATAACTTTGTTTTTAACCAGCTCCATTGTTTTTCTCCTAAAAAAGACGCTTGTTTTTCGGTATGTGGAATGTAATCCAATTGATACTTAAAGACAGTATCGACGCTTTTCGCTTTATTGAAAAGCAGTAGCTTATCTCTAAAAGTTCGGGTGTCCAACAAAACAACTTGTATTATTTGACTATCAACTAGAAAATTGTAGCTTGTATAAATTCCTTGCTGCTCTCTGCGCAACGATTTTTCAGGTTCTTCGAAGAAATCAAGAAACACCTTTTTGAATTTTGTTTTTCTGATAAATTCTTTGCCCGCGTCATTTTTTCCAAAATCGTGATCATCCCATGTTGCAATAATTTGAGTTTTTTGTTTCAGCGAAATAAATGAGGACTTTTTCGCCAACTGAGCATATTTTTTTCTAAGCAAAAAACCATTTTTTGTGTCTCCATAGATATTATCTCCCAAAAAAATAAATAGATTGGGCGAGCGCAATGCAATTTCATTAAATATTAACAAGGGCTTATCCTGATGGCTACAAGAACCAAAAGCAATTTTAAATGGTGTTTGCGCGGTTAGGCAAAACCCAACAATGAAATAAAGAAAAAAAAGTACATTTTTCACGTAACAAAGTTAGTACTTATTTCGCCCTTGGATTTAAAAACATACTACAATTAACAGTTCTTTTTTTAGTATTTTTGAAATATGAAATTAATGTTGTTATTTTTACTTACTTGTTTCATTTACCTGCTTCCTTGCACTGCTCAAATTATTTCAGAAGAGGGAAAAGTCATAAAGGAAAATAAAAAGAAATCACCCACCTACGCTTTTCTAGAATTCAATCGAACAAACTCCTACAGAACATTAGAAGAAAACAAACTATTTATTAGTTATCCTTTGGGGGAGCGTTTAAATGAAAAGCCTTTGAATGTTTGGTCTTACTTTTTAGGAATGAACACAGGCCTTTCTCGATTTTTGCGATTTGAAGGGGGAATTTCATACATGCAAACAGGTGAACAATACAATTATGAGGGAACAGCTGAAAGTGATAGTACCTTCTCGTATCAGACCAAATATCGCTATTTTGCTATGCCTTGTCAACTAAAATTTGAAAGCGGAAAAAAATGGCGCGTTTCGCTAGGGGCCGGTTTGCTACCGCAACTATACAATGCCTATCGACAAGAGCAACAATGGACAACCGAACTTGGCGGTAAAAAAGAAAATACCATCAAATCGAATAACACCTGTAATTCTTTTGCTTTGAGTTTAATTTCATCCCTAGGACTTCACTATTTTTCGGACCGAAATTGGGGGGTATTTCTTAAAATGACCTACCGTCAACAAGTGACCAACACTTTCACTAAATATGGCGATTACGAACACCAAGCAAGAGGTTTAGGGTATAGTTTGGGCATCAGTAAAAACATTGAATAAATGCAACTAAAAGACCTTATTAATTTCTTTGAAAATGAATTCCCGTTAAAACTACAGGAAGATTATGATAATTCCGGCCTGCAAATAGGTGATAAAGAAAGTGAAGTCAAAGGTGTGTTGGTAAGCTTAGACTGTACCGAAAAAGTAATTGAGGAAGCAATCAAAAAGGAATGCAACGTTGTTGTTTGTCATCACCCACTGCTATTTAAGTCTATCAAAAAAATTGCCTATACAACGGAAGTCGAGCGTGTAATTCGAATGTGCATTAAGCGTGATATTTCGGTTTATGCTATTCATACCAACCTCGACAATCACCCCCAAGGCGTAAATGCAGCTATAAGTGATCGAATTGGCTTGATGGATACAAGCGTTCTTTCGCCAATGAATTCTGCTTTATACAAATTGGCCGTTTATTTATCAAAAGACCTGTTACCCGCCATGGACCTAGCTATTTTTGAAGCTGGAGGAGGAGGAATTGGAAACTATTCAGAATGTCATTTTCGTCAAGAAGGGGTCGGTACTTTCAAACCGGGGATTTTGAGTAACCCTTCAGAAGGAAAAATTGGAATTCGTTCGGAGGTACCAGAAATAAAAGTGGACTACTTAGTGGAAGAACAACATTTAGAAAAAGTGTTAATGGCCATGCGAAAAAACCATATTTATGAAGAGGTGGCGCACGACATCATTTTATTAGAAAATAAAGACACCCGGTTTGGGGCGGGTAGAATGGGAACGTTAAAAAATTCGTGTGATGAACTTACCTTTTTATTACAATTAAAAGAAATTTTTGGCAGTAAAGGAATTCGTTACTCTGCGCTTTTAAACAAACCGATAAAGAAAGTGGCACTTTGTGGTGGGGCAGGAAGTTTTCTTATAAAAAATGCAATTTCTGCTGGAGTCGATTGCTACATTACCTCAGACCTTAAATACCACGAGTTTTTTGATGCCGAACAACAGCTTCTTTTAATAGATTTGGGGCACTTCGAGAGCGAACAATTTACTTCTCAACTTTTGATGCAAAAACTTAAAGAAAATTTTACTAACTTTGCCATCCATTTGAGTGTAATAAATACAAATCCGATTAACTACCTATAATATATGGCAGCAACTGCAACAAAAAAAGAAGTGACCATCGCTGATAAACTAGATTCACTCTACGCGTTACAAATGATTGATTCCGAAATTGATCGAATTCGTACAATCCGTGGCGAACTTCCTTTAGAGGTGCAAGATTTAGAGGATGAAATCGTTGGTCTCGAAACGAGAACTCAAAAGGTTGCTGATGAATTAAAGGAGTTGGAAACGGAAATTTCGGACAGAAAATTAGCTACAAAAGATGCTGAAAACGAAATAATAAAGTACAAAGAGCGACAAAATAACGTTCGTAACAACCGTGAATTTGAGTCGCTTGCAAAAGAAATTGAGTACCAGGAACTAGAAATTAAATTAAACGAAAAAAAGTCGAAAGACAGTAAATTTCGAACTGAGAGTAAAAAAGAAATATTGAACGAAGTTTCTGCTCGATTAGCAGACCGAAAAAATGACTTAGCGATCAAAAAAGCCGAGTTAGATGCCATTGTTAAAGAAACGCAAAAAGACGAGGATCGTTTAACAAAATCCTCAGACGACGCAAAGAAAAAAATTGAAGAACGCTTAGTTGTTGCATATTCGCGTCTGCGCCTGAATTCAAAAAATGGTTTGGCAGTGGTGCCTATTTTACGCGGCGCATGTGGAGGTTGTTTTAATAAAATACCACCTCAGCGTCAATTAGATATTGTTACTAAGAAGAAAATATTAGTTTGCGAACATTGTGGTCGGATTTTAGCGCCTACCGAACCGGTAGTTGAAGATTAAATCTTTTCCCCCTTTTAATTTTAGCTTAGGCACTTATTAATTTAACTTAAAATTTACATTTAAGCGTTGTAATTCCCTGTAAAGTTGCGTCCCAGGCTTTACTTTCACAGATCTCGATGGCATAACCACCTCTATACCGTCGCCGTCCATTACAGTAAACTCAACAGGACAAATCCCGTTGTTAGCAAGGAAAACGCCACTCAATTCGTCGATTAAAATCATATCCAAATCCGACGTCATAATGGTTATTCTGATGTTCCTTGTTTTTTTGTCGCGCAAATCTTCCAAAAGTTCTATGGTACTAATCACAAACTCCAATTCATTTCTGTAACGAGGAATTTCAATTCTCCCTCTAACGGCAACAAAAGTTCCTGGCACCATAAAATGCTTAAATTTCAAATAATTTTCCTTAAAAAGACGCAATTTAAACTGGTCGGTGTAGTCCTCAAATAAAACTGCTCCATAAGGATCGCCTGCTTTTGTAAAAAGGTGTTCAACACTAACCACCACTGCGGCAAATAACAAATCCCTGCCTTTATATTTTTCAAAATCATTCATCATAGCCACTTTTCCAGAACAAAAAGCGCCAATTTCTACCTTGAAATCGTCAAGTGGATGTCCGGAAATGTAAATACCTATCATCTCCTGTTCCTTACTTAATTTGTAACTGTTAGGCCATTCATCGCAATAAGGAATTGTTGGTTCGGGTAAAATACTACCTGATTGATTCCCGAACATATCGAGCTGTGCCGATTTTAGATTAATTTGATAATGCTCACCGTAGCGATGTACATTTTCCACAAACATTCTTCCTGTGTTATCTTTTAGAAGGTACTGAGCGCGATTAACCCCTTCAAAAGAGTCGAATCCACCAGCATAAACCAGCAATTGAAAAATTCGCGAAGTGACACTTGATAAATTCACTTTTTTCGAAAAATCAAAAATAGAAGTAAAATTTGCTGCTTCTCTTCCTTCAATTATTGCCTGAACAGGACCTGAGCCCATACCTCGAATAGCGCCAAGACCAAATCGGATAGCGCCATCTTTGTTAACCGTAAAATTTAAATTTGATTCGTTTACATCAGGCCCTAATACTTTAACACCCATGCGCCTGCACTCTTCCATAAAAAAAGTAACTTGCTTCATATCACTCATGTTATTACTGAGTACTGAGGCCATGTATTCGGCAGGGTAATTCGCTTTTAGAAACGCAGTTTGATAGGCAATCCAAGCATAGCAAGTGGAATGGGATTTATTGAATGCATAAGAAGCAAAGGCCTCCCAATCCTTCCAAATTTTCTCCAATTTAATTGGGTCATGGCCTTTTTCTCCACCTTGTGCAATAAAAACTGGTTTCATTTTACCCAAGACCACCACGTCCTTTTTCCCCATCGCTTTTCGTAAAGTATCCGCTTGTCCCCTAGTAAAGCCTGCAAGACGTTGAGACAACAACATTACTTGCTCCTGATAAACAGTTATACCATAGGTTTCTTCAAGGTATTCAGCGCAATCATCCAAATCGAATACCACTTCCTCGATACCCAATTTTCTTTTGATAAACAGAGGAATATACTCGATTGGACCTGGTCTGTACAAGGCATTCATGGCAATTAAATCAGCAAACTCAGTTGGCTTCAAATCCTTAAGATGCTTCTGCATGCCTGGCGATTCGTATTGAAAAATACCTACTGTTTCGCCTTTCTGAAAAAGTTGGTACGTAAGTTCATCATTATCTGGAAAATCGTCTGGTACGAGTAAAATTCCTTTTTTTTCGTAAACAACACGAACCGCGTCTTTTATCAATGTGAGGGTTTTCAAACCTAAAAAATCCATTTTAAGCAAGCCTGCTTTTTCGGCAACAGCGTTATCGAATTGAGTACAAACCATGTCTGAATCTTTCGCAGTAGAAACAGGTACAAAATCAGTCATATCGCCTGGTGTAATGATAACACCACAGGCATGCGTTCCGGTATTTCTAAGCGTTCCCTCTATTTTTGTGGCATATTGCAAAACCTCAGCTTTAAGGTCTGTTCCATTAAAAATCTTCCGTAATGCTTTCGCATTTTGATAAGCATCTTGATTATTTTTAAACGTATCAGCAAGGAAGAAGTCCTCCATTGTGAACAACTTTTTTAGCGACAAATCAGGAATCATTTTTGCCATTCTATCGGCCTCGGGCAAAGATAGATTGAGAACCCTTGCCGCATCGCGCACGGAGGATTTAGCTGCCATGGTGCCATAGGTAATAATTTGCGCTACCTGTGTAACACCGTATTTTTGAATTACATAATCAATTACAAGGCTTCTTCCTTCGTCATCAAAATCTATATCAATATCGGGCATGGATATACGATCTGGATTCAGAAATCGTTCGAAAAGTAATTTGTACTTAATTGGATCAACATTGGTAATTTTCGTTGCGTAAGCAACAACCGATCCGGCTGCAGAACCCCTACCCGGTCCAACAGACACACCCATTTCACGCGCTGCATTACAAAAATCCTGAACAATTAAAAAATAACCTGGATACCCCGTATTTTCAATTGTTTTCAATTCAAAATCCAAGCGTTCAATTAATTCCTCTGTTAGTTCCCCGTAGCGTTGTTTAGCTCCCTCGAATGCGAGGTGACGTAAATACGCATTTTCACCGTGTTTGCTTCCGCTTGTGGCATCTAGTTCATTCACAAATTCTTCTGGGATATCGAAGGAAGGAAGAAGGATATCTCTGGCCAACGAATAGTGTTCACATTTATCAATAAGTTCTTGAATATTGATTATCGCATCAGGAAGATCAATAAAAAGCGCTTTCATCTCCTCCTCGGTTTTGAAGTAAAACTCCGAGTTTGGCATACCGTTTCGAAATCCCCTTCCATTTCCAATAGGCGTGGATACCAGCTCATTATCTTTCACACAAAGAAGCACATCATGCGCACCTGCGTCCTCTTTATTGAGGTAATAAGTATTATTTGTAGCAATTAATTTTACCTCGTGTTTTTTCGCTAAATCGACGAGTAATTCATTTAAAATGACCTCTGCTTCGGTATGGTGTCTATTTATTTCGATGTAAAAATCGTCTTGAAATAAATTCTTCCACCAAACCAAGGCCTCTTCCGCTTGTTTTTCACCAACATTTAAAAGTAATCGTGGGATTTCACCATCTAAATTTCCTGAAAGAACAATTAAATCACTGTGATACTGCTCAATCAGCTGCTTATCTACCCGAGGTATGTAGTATTTGCCTTTTGTAAAAGCCAACGACGTTAGCTTAATTAAATTTTGATACCCGTTCAAATTTTTTGCGAGTAGTACAACCTGTGATCCTAAATCTTTTATCGTCCGATCGAGGTGATCTCCACATACATTAAAAACACAACCAATAATTGGTAAAAGATTTTTCTTTGTAAATTCCTCACCTAATTTAGTTGCTGCTTCTCTTTCATTATTTACTCCCTTATTGTACTCAGCAACTGCGCTTTCAAAATGAAATGCCCCCATCAAGTTAGACATGTCAGTAAGTGCCACGGCAGACATATTTAAATCCGCTGCTTTCTGAACAAGTGACTTAACATCGGATGAAGATTGAAGAATCGAATACTGTGAATGATTGTGTAAATGGGCAAAATTGGCATTTTCAAACGCTTCCGCCAAGTTATCAGCCATAGGCGTGGCTTGCCTAACGATTGTTTTGGGGCGCAACTTTTCACTTTCTTCTCGCAGGTTAACATGAATTAGTCCGATTGGAGTAATCGGCGACGGATTGGCAAAACCGAATGCAATTAAGTAACCACTTTGTTTCTTTAATGTTTCCTCTGAGAAAATCCCCCTCCGTAGTAACTCCAAAAAACAGCACGCTGTTGCTTCCACGTCAGCTGTTGCATTATGTGCGTCTTCAAACGATTGACCAAATAAGAATCGATTTAATTCCGTTAAGGTCGGTTTTTTAAATCCGCCTCCTTTTCCTCCGGGCAATTTACAAAGCTTGGCCGTATCCTCTGTGCAAGTATCTAATGAGCCAAGGGCTTCAAAAGGAGACGGCTCTTCCAAGCGAAAAAACTCGCAGGACATGATGTTAATATCAAAGTTAAGGTTATGTCCAACCACAAAATCAGCCTTTGCTAAATCATTTTTGAATAGTTGAAGAACATCCTCCATTTCCTCCCCCACAGCGAGTGCAAGTTCGGTTGAGATTCCATGAATACTTTCCGTATTCACGGGGATGTTATATCCATTAGGTTTAATGATAAAATCTTTATGAAGAATGATTTTGCCCATTTCGTCGTGCAACTGCCAAGCTAATTGGACAATTCGCGGCCAATTGTTGGTGTCACTTATTGGCGCATTAAAATTCGCGGGCAGGCCCGTTGTTTCGGTATCAAAAACCAGGTACATAGAAGAAGAAAATTGGAAAAACTAAAATTAAATAATAAAGCGTTCCAATTTAAGTTTGTTGAAAAATAATTTTGAATTAATCCAATAACGTAGATTCGACCTCCCAGTTAGCCCTTACTTTAATAATGGAACGATACCAAAGAACCGATTCTGCTTGGCGCTTATTTTCCCAACTAAACGGATCCCATCGTCCGTTTGCATTCTCATCTAACAGAATTCTAAGGTAATACTCCCCGGGAATTAAATCCGTGAAGACATATTTCATAGTGGCATTAATAGGCACTTCGCGCACCAAGACATCTCCTTTCATTAATTGTATAATCGCATTTTTCGACTGGGTGGAACAATTCAGCACAATCCGTCCGAAATCGCGCGATTGAGCCACCACTATTTTTGTGTTAAAAGCGGCACTTATTGCACCTGAACTGCCTTTTATCCCACCTTCATCGCCATGGAAAGCAACCGTCGTTAAATTATTCCACTTCAAAAATAATTCCAACTTATTATCAAAAAAAACAATTGAATCAGGAATAATTTTAACGCTATCCGTAAGATTCAAACAAGAGAACTTGCTTTTATCGAGTCCTGCTATTTTATCTTTAACCTCAAAAACAGCATGAAAAGGGAAGGCACTTACACTATTCTGTGGAATATACTTTGGCACAAGTTTTAATGTGCGATCTTTTTCCAAGGTACGAACACGGGTAGAATCCTTGCCAATTATAAACCAAGAAACATCACTGGTTATGGGGCCTGTTGCAATAAGTGCACTGTCTATTCCTACAGGCATAAATTCTCGGATTCGTTGGCCGTCCAAAAAAACACTGTCTCTGCTTGACTCATTGGGAAGGTGCATACCAATTAATCCTGGAGGAATAAACTTTATGTTTTTAATTTTATCTTTCATCAAAGGTTTGGACAAAGCTACTTTTATTGTATCCGTCTGTTGTCCATCAATTTTAATTTGACTAAAAAGCCCTCCTTGTACCTCAGTTCCTTGTATCAATAAATCTTTATTTACATCCAGAAATGCTTTCAAAAAATAAGTTCCCTCTGCAATATTTTTTAAATAAACGTATCCGTTAGCATTACTTTGGCTAAAACAACGCGGCTTTAATTGCGTGAGAGAATCATAAATCCCCACCAAAACATTCGGTAAGGGTACACCGTAGAAGCCGTCGTAGGCTAAAACGGACAAGAAAAGAGAATCAATTATTGGTCCAGTTGAAAAAATTAAATCAATGAGCGAACTATTGCCCTCGGTAACATCTTTTACCGCATTATTTAAATAAATACGATACGTTGTGTTGGCCTTTAAATCCTCTGTCCACGACAATGTTAATCGTTTTTTATTGAGTTTACTTAAAATTATCGCATCGGGTGGAATAATAGCAATGTTATCTTGTTGGACAGCCAACTGCACATATTCGTTGAAATCAAGCGTGATTTCTTTATCCTTAAAGTTAATCGCATTGGCGGATATAGATCGACGACTTATCTGAGGTGAGATGACGTCTTTTTCTCCTCCCGTGATTGTGCCAACCTGCGCACAAGAAGCGAGAAGCAGAAACAATAAAAATCCTAGGTTAACAAAGCGCATATTTGTTCTAAGTAGTAAAGGTCAATTTCATCAAAGGTATCGTATAATTCACTATCGACATCTAAAACAGCCTGTACTTTTCCGTTCATAAAAACAGGTACTACGATTTCACTTTTTGAACGCGCACTGCACGCGATGTGACCAGGAAATTTTTCTACGTCAGGCACCACAATGGTTTTTTCTTCCTTCCATGCGGTCCCGCAAACCCCTCTTCCAAAAGAAATCCTCGTACATGCGATAGGACCTTGAAATGGTCCCAGAACGAGTTCGTTTTCTAATACGCGATAAAACCCAACCCAAAAAAAACCAAAACTTTCCTTTAAGGCAGCACAGACATTTGCATAATTTGCAATTACATCCGTTTCACTTCCAATAAGCGCGCTGAGTTGTGGAATAAGCGAAACATAGCGTTCACTTTTACTTCCTGAAACGATGAGCTTACTTTCCAATTAAAAAATTTATAACAAAAATGCCATTTTTTGTTGAATAAATGCCCAGATATTAGTATATTCATTTAAAAATTAACCATAATGAGCCAACAGACACCCCTAGACAAAATACTTTTTTTAGACATCGAAACAGTACCACAAACTTATCAATATGAACATCTAGATGAGAAAACCAAAGAATTATTTAATGCTAAGAATCGTTTTTTACAAAACGAAGTGAAATCCTTTGAAATGTTATACAACGAAAAGGGAGGCATTTTATCAGAATTTGGTAAAATAGTCTGCATTTCCATCGGCATGATTCACACGACCACATTAGGTAAGTCCATGCGACTAAAGTCTTTTGCCCATGATGATGAGGAAACCTTGCTCACTCAGTTTAAAAAACTTTTAGAAGACCACTACCATACAGACAAACATTTATTATGTGGCCACAATGCCAAAGAATTTGATTTTCCCTATATCTGTCGCCGCATGTTAATTAACGGCATAAAACTACCCAGTGTACTCGACATCGGCGGGAAGAAACCGTGGGAGATAAAACACATCGATACTATGGAAATGTGGAAATTTGGGGATTACAAAGCGTATACTTCGCTGTCGCTTTTATGCCACGTTTTTAAAATACCTACACCCAAAGATGATATAACAGGAGCGGATGTAGCAAGAGTGTACTATGAAGAAAACGATTTAGACCGTATCCGAATATACTGCGAAAAAGATGTTATTGCACTCATTCAATTGTACTTAAAAATGAATGGTGAGGCACTTATTTCTGATGGAAATATAAGCTCGGCAAATTAAATGCACATAGCAGCTGATTCATTCAGCAAATAAAGACAATCGAAAAACAGCTGAGAGAGCGGCCGTTTCAGTCCTTAATCGATAATCGCCAAGTCGTATGCTGCGGTATCCGGCTCCTTCTGCTGATGCTACCTCATCAGGAGAAAAATCACCTTCTGGGCCAATTAATATTGGGCCCGACAAGATACTTTCTTTTTGCTCGCTTTTCGGATGATCATAACAATGCGCAATATTACCTGCGGGGTTTGCGAGGATGAACTCACCAAAGGAAACTTGCTCTTCTATAATCGGTAAATAATACCGTTGAGACTGCTTCATGGCAGCGATAGCAATTTTTTGTAATCGTTCGGTATTGATTATTTTTCGTTCACTAAATTGACATCTTAACAAACTCAATTTAGTCAGACCTAGTTCGGTGGCTTTCTCCATAAACCACTCCATTCGATCCATATTTTTGGTTGGTGCCATGGCAATATGAATTGGCATTAACGCCTGTGCGTGATGAGTATGATTTAGAACTTCTACCTCACATTTTTTGGGATTGTCTGAGATGATTTTAGCTTCAAAGGAATCACCACGTCCGTTGATTAAGGTTAACAAATTTCCATTCCTTAATCGAAGCACACGAATACAATGTTTCGACTCTTCCTCCGAGAGCAATGCTGTTTTTGTTTGATTTGAAATAGTTGGGTAAAAAAACAGTGCCATCAATGTAAAAGTTGGAATACCAATTCCCTCATTAGCTCTCCTTCAGAGGCAGAGGAATTTCCCAATCCCTTTCCTTTTAGATCGTACTCATGAAGCAGCGCAATGTTATTCGCAATCATTTTAGGATTGAAATTATTTTTTGCCTTCGTCAATTCTGCGGCAACAAACGGCGGAACACCTATTGCTTGAGCAACGGCCTCACGTGATTTATTAGGCAAAAAATGAATGCGCATTAATTGAGAAAAAAACTTAAATAAATTAGGTATAATTGCAATTAAGTTGGCCGCTTTAGGATTTGACTCAAAATAACTAACTATTTTCAAGGCTTTCAAAACATCTCTATCCCGAATCGCATTCGTTAATTCGTAGCTGTTGTAATCTTTTGAAATCCCAATATTTTCCTCAATATGAACGTCTGTTATCGTGCTTCCTTTTTCTATAAAAATGGCCAACTTATTCAACTCATTAACGATCCTACCCAAATCATTCCCGATGGACTCCACTAGTAACATATTTGCTTTTGAGGTAATCCCGAAACCAAGTTGCTTAACCTGATTCTGAATCCAATCACCCAGATGATAATCGCGTACTTTATCCGATTTAAAAATGAGTACACGCTTTCCAATCGACTTCATTATTTTTTTTCGCGCGTCAATTGTTTTGTATTTGTGACAAATTACGAAAACGGTACTTAAACAGGGTGATTCCACGTAAGCCTCAAGGCCTTCTAATAGCTTAAAATCTTGTGCCTCCCTTAAAATAACGAGCCTTCGCTCGGCCATAAGTGGATAAGACTTTAAGTCGTTAAGCAAAGAAGGAAGGTCGGTGTCTTTACCATAAACAATCGATTGATTAAAATCGCGCTCATGTTCCTGCAATGCGTACTTTTCAATCGCGTCAGAGATTTCATCAATAAAATAAGGTTCTTCCCCATGCAACATATAAACGGCTTGAAAATCCCCTGATTTAATCTCCCTTAAAATGGCTTTACTATCCATTATTTTCCTTGGTATTTTCCCCGATTAGAACAAACTTAAAAATATGCTTAACAACAATCATGGAAATTAATTAATCGGAGAATTTAGTCAAAGATAAATATGAAATCATCTTTTCCAATGCTAAAGCACGGTGACTAATAAAATTTTTTTCTTTTGTCGTCATCTGCGCGAAAGTTTTATAGTTTCCATCAGGTAAAAATATAGGGTCGTAACCAAAACCATTTTCACCAATTTCAACCGCTGTAATTTCTCCATTTATTTTTCCTTCAAAAGATACAGAAGCCGATGGCAACATGAGCGTAATAACCGTCCTGAAACAAGCCCTTCGGTTGGCACATCCTTCCAAGTCCAAAAGTAGCTTATTAATGTTTCGTTCGTCACTTTTGGGTTCTCCAGCATAACGTGCAGAATATACGCCGGGTTTATTCTGAAGTGCCTCGACCTCAAGGCCTGAATCATCTGCAAAACATGGTAAGCTAAATCGTTCATATATTAGCGCTGCTTTTAGTAGCGAGTTACCCTCCAAAGTATCAGCCGTCTCATTAATTTCTTCGGTAAAATTTAAATCGTTAAGCGATAATAACTCAAATCCCTCTGGGAGCAGCCGACGGATTTCACTTGTTTTATTTTCGTTATGTGAGGCAAATATTAATTTCATACTGTAAATAATTGAATAAAATTTGGCTTCAATGCCCTAACTGAAAAATCGGCAATCACTTTTTCTCGACTTTTTTTTCCAATCTTTTCACGAAGATTTGGGTCAACAATAAGTTGTTCCAAGTAATACAACCATTCCTCTTCTTCTGAAGCGAAAAAACCATTTACTCCGTGTTCAACAATCGAAAGATTCACCCCAACAGGCGACAATACTGTTGGAATTCCAAGTGCCATGTATTGCAATCCTTTGAAACCACATTTTCCTTCCGACCATTCATCTGCAACGAGCGGCATTAATCCAATACTAATTTTTTTTAAGTCCTCAATTTCCGAATGTTTCGACCACCTAATGAAATTAAAACCTGTTAATGACAAAGCGGGGTTTTTATCGGAAATTACCAAAAAAGAAACGGCATATTTTTCTGCCAACAAGCTAAAAACAGGCATCAAAGGCGAGAGGTAGCGAATTGTACTGTGTGTGCCAGTCCATCCAATAACCACCTCTTCTTTTACATGTCTAACGAGGGAATTATGGTGATTTTCCGTATCGATTGTTGTGGGTATAATGAACACATTAGCGTTGTATTTCGTGGCATAGTTTGCTAAGAATTGGTTTCCAGCACTCACTTTTCCTGCCCATTTAATACAATACTTAACTTTCCAATATGCTTTCAAACGGTGAAAACGGGCATTATTTTCGCTGTAATTCTCCATCCAAATCGCATCGTCAAAGTCATAAATGTATTTTTTAGCCAATAATTTAGCGACTACAAATTCAAAAATGGGTGGTCCAATCGGAGCTGCTTCCCGGTGAATGAACACGAAATCATATTTTCGAATGCTAAAAAGCAAAGTAAAGCGCTTGAAAAAACCTCTTACAAACCCACTAATTTTTTTCTGCATCTTACCTTTACTATAAAAGTTATTCCAAGTCTCGATATCTAAAAATGGAAAGACAGCCACTTCAAAGTTATTTACCTCCAAGCTTGATAAGTACTGTTCAAACCGAAAGCGTTGAGATGGCGCCTCATTTGGTGGGTATGGAGCTATAATCGCTATCTTTTTTTTACGCATTTCTAAACGTGTAAATAGCGTCGTAGGCTTGAACTCCATTATTCAAAGAAAAAATCGACGAAACTGCCCGAAGTGCTTGTTCCTTATCAAAATGCAGCTGCTGAAAACTAAAATTATCAAAAGCCTCGTCACTCAATTCATCAAAAACGAATCCTGCAGCATGTTCCCTGACAATAGCCTCCGAATCGCCAACCCCTGAATTGCAAATAATAGGAATACCCATTGCCATTAATTCTGCTTGCTTGATGGGAGACGAGGCTCTTTTTGAAAAAGAAGGTCGAATAAAAAATAGACCATAATCAATAACGCTCAGGTAATCTGGCATTTCACGATATGGAACGGAAAGCACGGTAATGTCAGTCGTTAAAATTTGTTTTTCCCTTGCCTTTTGAAGAATGGTATCTTTTGAGTCTTTGGATAAAAATAAAAAATGAAGATTAGCTTCTTTACTTTTCTGAATCTTGAAAAAGTCCAACATTTCATCTAACATGTACCATGTTCCGATAGAACCAATATAGGCTAGCACTATTTTATTTTTGTCAATGCCTACTAATTCCAATAAGGATTTTTTATCCGTTTGATTTGTAAATAACATTTGATCAACACAACAAGGAATGACCGTTGTTTTTTTCGAAGGGGCTATCACAGGATACAATTCGTCCAAGGCTAATTTACCGCTATGCGTTAATGAAACGATGGCATTTGCTTCCTCCAGCAAGCGTCTTTCTTTTCGCTTCATGTAATGATAAATCAGAAAAAAAACCGGTTGATTGAGGTTCCACAGCTTCCCTTCCACTCGCTCGTCTACCCAAAAACCACGCATGTCAAAGAGAAAAAAAAAATTATTTTTGTTTTTTAGCCTCAAAGCCACCAGGGCAGGTAAATAACTCCGACAATGAACCACATCAAATTGAAAAAGAACCAGAAGCCGCAGCGCTTTATTTCTCATTCGATTTAAATCAAATAAAGTGGACAAGACAGGAGGTTTTTTTGTGTAAAATAGGGGATGCCAAACGATATTCAAGCCCTCAATCTGTTGTTCAATAGTCGACTGAAACTGATGGTAAATTCGTTTTTTTTCGAAGGAAACGATGTGAAATGAATGACCAAGCTTTTCTAATCCAAGCAAATAAGGAAGGATTTGGGATTGCCCAAGGGCATCTGTAATCCCGTCATAGGATAAATAAAGCACTTTCTTTGCCATACCCACAAATGTACATTTTTAAAAATAAGCAATATATCCGAAATGCACCTTTCCTTGTCTAAAGTCAAAAGGATTTTTCAATTGCTTTCCAATCGCATAACTAATTGAAAAAATACCAATTTTAGAACCGATTGAAAAACCTGCGCCAATTCCAAAAGGGGTGTCTTTAATGTACGATGTAGAGCGATCTTCGTACACTGCTTGGTCATAAAATAGGAAGGCTGCAGAGTTTTTATCAACTAAAAAGCGGTACTCAAGGCTGAAAATGGCTCTTGATGTACTAAAAATTTCTTCTTCATTAAACCCGCGTAGAGAAGTTAAGCCGCCGAATCGATAACGTTCATTTTGATATATTACAGGTGCATAATAAAAATCGTATGCTATTGCTGACTTAACCACATGCCTTGATGCCAATCGAAAATACTTCTCATAAGAAATTGACCCTTTAAAAATAGTGGATGTTGAATTTGAAACCGTATCGGTTTTCGCCTCCCTACTACCGACAAATAATTCGATAGTAGTGGCTGATCCTTTCGAAGGATTAGGAATATAATCCAATTCTTTCTTCAAAAAAGCAATTCCAAATGCCGATGTCGTTAAGGAAACTGACTGACTAAATCCAACGCTGGAACCTGCACCAGCCAAACGATCACTTGAATAAAATTGATAGATCCCTTTAAATAGCTGCCCCTTCTTAAATTGATATTGTACTGCGAAAGCGGCTTTAATTTCTAAAAATGTAGAATCTCTTTTGTATAGATTAAATTTGAAATCGGTTCCAAAAGTAGTTTTAAAAAGATAAGGATAGTTAACCCTGATAACCAAGGATTGTGTAGCCGGCTGAATACTTCGCCAATTAAAATCAACTTGTTCTGCTTGTCGCAACGTATTAACTAACTTGAGTTGCAATTCGCCCGTTAGTCCCACTCTTTGACTTACAGGATTTGGTTGTAAACCAATCGCACCGTTAAAATTACTAATACGTGCAGATTTCAAGTACAAAAATAGTTCTGCACCCTCGTTTGTAAAGAGCAACTCAGCGGCCTTTACCACTTGAATATGATTAATTTGTTTAAGTTTTTGGTCTAGCCCCTGCCATTGTACTTCATTGAAATTATCGCCCACTTTAATTCCTGTTATACTTTGAATCGATGCAGCAGAAAATGTGGAATCACCTTTCACTTGAATTGATTTCCAAAGCAGCTTTCTCCCCTTTAAAATCTTTAAAGTTGATGCGATGCTATCAATCCCTATAACATTATCAATTAGCGTTACGCTCGCAAATGGATAACCGTTTTGATTGAGACTTTCGAGAACTTGACGAAGGGTAGCACGCAACTGCGACGGGGATAATGAAACGCCTTGATCCGAGAGTTTTACTGTTCCATAAAATCCCAATCGTCTCAAAAAGAGATAATCCTCAGGTGTTATAGCGAGGCTTATTTTCTTAAACTTAGGACCTAAAAAAAGGTAAGCATTTGTCGTACCTAAACTACTCACTATTGAGTCGAAGTTGGCCAAAAAATAGCCCTTTTTAACCAAGTTAAATCTATAAGAAGCCAAAAAATCTTTTTGGTTCGTTTTAGCAGGAATACGAATATCGGTTTCTATAAATTGCGGTAATTCGTCGGATGACGAACGAATAGTGATGGTTTTACTTTGAGAAAAAACTAAAAATGGAGACAACAATAAGATTGTTAATTTTATATTACGCAACCATGAATAGTATGATAAAAAACACATTATTTTTAAAAATTAAATTTCAAAACAGCGCAACATCAAACTTTTTTGTAACTTTACCATAGTATAACGCGTTAGAGAAAACACAAACAATCAAAAATTAGTAATATGAAAATCAAAGCAAATTTATTAATTCTTTTAACTGTAGTTGCAGTTATTCTAACGTCTTGTGGTGCTTCACGCAAAGCTGGATGTGATGCATATGGACAAACAAAAGTTGTAAATACTGGCGATTTAGCATCTAAATAACCCATTAATTACTTTAAGCGCTGAATATACTTCGCCATTTCGCTTTGTATATTTAGCGCTTCTTTTTTTGCCCCTTCAGCAAAGTCCAATCCCTCTTCAGCATACAATATTGCTCTAGAAGAATTTACCAAAAGACCAACTTCCTTAGTTGCACCAAAATTAAACACCTCCTCCAACGAACCACCTTGTACCCCTATTCCTGGTACCAAGAAAAAATGTGAAGGTGCCAGTTTCCTCAATTCCTCGATTTCTTTTCCTCGTGTTGCTCCAACAACAAACATTGTATTGGCGTCATTTCCCCACGTTAGTGCCTTTTTAACCACTTCGGCATACAACTTTTGATTATTTCCTTCCAATAGTTGAAAATCTGCCGATCCCAAATTGGATGTTAGCGCCAAAAGTACCACCCAAGCATCTTTGTACGTGTAAAAAGGCAGCACACTATCCGCTCCCATATACGGTGCCACCGTTATGGCATCACATGGCAAAGTTTCAAAAAACGCTTTGGCATAAGCCAAAGAAGTGTTACCGATATCGCCACGCTTCGCATCTGCAATAATGAAACAATCTTTTGGGATGTAGTTAATTGTTTTTTCAAGGGAAATCCATCCTTTTACGCCAAGCGCCTCATAAAATGCCGTATTTGGTTTATAAGCAACGCAATACTCCTTTGTGGAATCGATGATCGCTTTATTAAATTCAAATACAGGATCTTCTAATTGTAATAAGTGCTTGGGAATTTTTGTTAAATCGGGATCTAATCCCACGCATAAAAAGGAATTTTTCAGATGAATTTGAGCAATTAATTCCCTTCTTGTCATACGTTATCTCCCTTTAATTTTTCGGCATTTTCGGCCATTTTTAACGCGTCAATCATTTCTTGAATATCACCATTCATAAAAACCCCTAAATTATACATGGTTTTATTGATTCGGTGATCTGTTATTCTACCTTGCGGATAATTATAAGTTCTAATTTTTGCCGAACGATCTCCTGTAGACACCAATGTTTTACGGTGAGCCGCACGTTCATTGTGCAAACGATCTAATTCAGCTTGGTATAAACGAGAACGAAGCACTGAAATTGCTTGGGCTAAATTCTTGTGTTGAGACCGACCATCTTGACATTCCACCACCACACCTGTTGGAATATGGGTTAATCGGATAGCGGATTCTGTCTTGTTAATATGTTGCCCACCAGCACCTGATGCACGGAAGGTATCTTTTCGCACATCATTCATATCGAGTTCAAAATCCACTTCTTCCGCTTCAGGTAAAATCGCTACCGTAATCGCCGAAGTATGGACACGTCCTTGCGATTCCGTTTCGGGAACACGTTGAACCCTATGCACGCCCGATTCGAACTTCAACATACCATAAAGACCTTGACCCGTTATACTCAAGGATATTTCTTTAAAGCCTTTGACAGAACCTTCAGAAGAGTTAATTATCTCGTATTGCCAACCGACATTTTTAAAAAACATGGTATACATGCGAAAAACATCCTCGACAAAAATACAGGCTTCATCTCCGCCCGTTCCAGAGCGTAATTCCATGATGGCATTTTTATCATCTTCCGGATCTTTAGGAATCAACATCAATTTTATTTCTTCCTCGAGGACAGGCTTACTTTTCTCTAATTCATCAATTTCTATCTTTGCCATTTCGCGCATTTCAGGATCCTTTTCACTTTCCAACATGGCCCTGGAACTTTGAATGTTCTCTAAAAGATTTTTATATTGTTTATAGATGATGTTGAGGAGATCTAAATCCCGGTATTCTTTATTCAATTTAACATAGCGCTCCATATCCGAAATAATGGCAGGATCGGTAATTAAATTACCCACTTCAAGAAAACGGTAATGAATGGCTTCTAACTTAGAAAGTAAATCTGTCATGCTTAAAAAAAACGTAGGCAAATGTACGCACTATCTCGCAGAAATTATACGAACGCGCAGTATTGGGTAAAGAGAAACCAAGGTATCAGTTATTTTGGAATAATCTCCTCACATCTTAGCGCAAAAAGTGTTCAAAATATCAGAAGCCCTTTTGATGAACTCTAAATGTTTATATATATATTTACAAAACGTACATTTTGTTCGCCTATACAGCCATATTGGAATATATAGAGTACATTTTGTTCGCATATAAGCAAGTTACCTGCAAGGCTAAGACCGACAGTGTACTATTGACAAACAACATGACAAATGGACAATTTAGCAGAAATATTTAAAGCAACTTTCGACCTTTACCTTAATGCACCTTTGCATATTTGGGAG